>WLWG01000060.1_pt1 | contig 110368 bp, 124 predicted proteins | sample 6712871 | NCBI WGS metagenome assembly WLWG01 (sample SAMN12718693, study PRJNA515312) | sponge metagenome | isolation source: marine sponge | host: Mycale hentscheli | place: New Zealand: South Island, Marlborough, Capsize Point | collected 2003-05-01 | reverse complement strand
CTTGAGCGATACCCTACAGCACTAGTTTGACTGCCATCTTTCCTGAACGAAACGTAAGCTCCTTTGTTAGATGCAGAATCTCCATCAATAATTACTTTAGCGTTTCCAGTGCCATCACCTACTGTTAAGTCACCAGTAAGTGTGCCTCCTGTTGCGGTAGTCTCAAATTTCTTTACGTTGTTATGGTAAAGGCTGACCTCTGCTCCAGAAGCAGCATAAATCATATCTTGATCGGAAGGGTTCCTCAAATAGAGAGTACTTCCTTTTACAATCAAACCACCTGTACCAGTTTCGTTTATATAACTATGAGATCCATCATGGTAAATTTGAAGATCATCTCCCGTTCCTAAAAGAATTTTTATATTATCAGGAACTTTAAAATGACCAGTGTCGTACCATTCAGCACATTTAGTTGTTTCGTTGTAAATTTCTAAACCGCCATACTGGTTAACTCCTAACTGAAAATATTCGCCGCCTGTGGATGGATTTTCAAAAATCTTTAAAGCGTAGCCACTGGAGTTTGTGTATAATGTTGTTAAACCACCGACTGTTAGATTACCGCTAAAATCTCCTATATTAAAATAGCCACCATAAAATCTGTAATTAACATTACCAATATTACCCTGATTTGCTGCATGAGGTCTTACAGAATATTCTGATGTAGTAGTATCACTTGCATGGGTTATTATTCTGTTAACTCTCAGGGTTCCATTAATTTGTGCAGCAACGCTTGAACCAATAAACGGTGAACCGACATATAATTTCCCTGTTGAAGCACCTTTGCTAGTAGTGTTTATAAGTAATGCACCAGAGCTATCTATTGAAGCGGCAACTGCGGAGGGTGTGGATGTTTTTGGTGTCCAAAATTGTAGCAAACCATTATCAGCATCCAGCCCAATATCGGCAAAACGGTTTGCACTGTTTGCAGCATTCTTACCTTGGAGTCTAATTCTTGCGTCACGTCCAGCAGTTAAAGATCCAATACGCATTTGCAAGTCGTTGGCCGAATCATTTACGCATAGCTTCTCGGATGGGCTTGTGTCTCCTATACCTACATTACCTGATGTCACACTTACAGTATTTAGGTAATTAGTGCCAGACTGCCTCGTCCCTAGATAAAACCTACTAGGCGTATAGCCAAACATAGCCCTGTTATTGTCGTCTGCCCCACAAGAAATCTCTGAATTTACATGAAGTTTTGACGATGGACTTGTGGTGTTCAGCCCTAGCCGACCCGTACTGGTCAGTCGCATTTTTTCCGCAATTGAAGCTCCAGTAGCTTCGGTATAAAAAAGAATTGCAGCAGCATCATTAGCACCATCTCGCCTAAACGATATTTGTGCATGACCAGTGTCGGAATTATTGGAACCGTAAATGTCTGCGAAATTTCCGTCAGAAGTTTTAGCACCAATTAATGTTAGCGTTGAACGACCATCTGAATCGTTAATAGTTAAATCATCTGTGATTGTACCACCATTAAACGAACTCGTACTACTTGTCTGAATTACGTTTCCACTAGAATCAACTGCTAGATATTTGGCTATAGTTCCTGTTAGACCACTGCCACCGTATTTGTTTAATTGAAGCTGCCCTGTTTCTCCTTTTAAATTTAGCAACCAATCAGTAATTGCACCAGATTGCCCATGTCTACCAATTTCAAAATTTGCCGCCGAAGTGTTATTATTGTTGCTATCTAGGTTAATATAGAGTGCGCCAAAAGTATTTATTCTTAAATCGTCAGCCGCATTGCCTGAATTATCGCGACTACCAATAGCGTGTTCCGTGTGACCCCCGCCATAAAATGTTATATAAGGAGCCTGAGATGCGAAGTCTATATTTTGAGCAAAATGAGCAGTATCATCTGCTTTAAATGTTCCACCAACATGAAGTCTGAAACTAGGGGTGCAGTTGATACCAACATTTGAGGAATTATTAATAACTAAACAATTATCATTTGGGCTTGCCGCAGTTCCACCTGTGAACAGATTACTAATTCTGAAAACATCACTTCCGTCAACTCCTATGCCCCATTTTTCTACGTTGCTTCTATCAAAACGAAACCTTGACCATGTGTTTGACCCAGTGTTGTTTATTATCAGTGAGCCATAGTAACCCGTAGCTCCAGCCGTTGTGTTGCCAGCGGTGGTAAGAGTTGTTACGCTATCATTTCCTACCGTTAACCGTGTCGCTAACGTGCCATTAAGCATCGTCCGAAACACCAACTCACCATCTTCCGCTCCGTCTGTATGATCTACAATTCTCGCACCAATTAAACCGTAGGTAATTCTTTCAGCACTTGTCGCATTGTTGTTTAAATCAAACGAAAGAAACGCAGCATTTGTCGCTCCAGTTGTTGGTCTGTATAGATCAAGGAGGTAAGCATTATTTTTTGTAATCGTTACTGGATTGTATATATTAAATGATGACGAGTTAAATTCTACAATTGACGCTGACCCTGCATTGATCCTTCGGTTGCCAGCGTCATCAACCCATAAACGAAATGACTGAGTACCATTAACAACAGCAATACCATCCGTGTTTCCTCCAGCGGGTTGAGCTACTCCAAAGTGTCCGTAACCTGAGAGGTCTGTTGAATTAACTGAAACGTGACCTGAATTGTTTACGTTTATCCGTTGTGACCCGTTAGTCGCAAGACCAATAGCGTTTGAGCCTGTGTTATACCAACCCGTGCCAGCGTCACCGACAGAGAAAGCAACTGACGAAGCATTTGATGAGCTTACTTTAACTTGACCACTAAAGTTAGCAGAGGTTCCAGACAGTGCAGCAAATGTACAACTACCAGCTACCGTTAAATTATTGTTTACGGTTACTGTTCCAGCAGCAGAGATAGTTAACCTATTTGTTCCTCCAGTTTGAAACGCAAATAATCCTGATGTAGCGTTAATCCGTGAAACTCCAGTTCCAGTTGGGGTTAGGTTAATTCTCGGCCCCATGTTTGTGCCGTTACCCGTAATTAGTATTACATCTTCATAACCGCTAAGTCCTAAAACGTCCAATCGGTAACCACTGGAAGCAGAAGTTCCTAAACCTAAAGCACCACTAATTGTGCCACCAGCTAGGGGAAGATGATTGTTTAACTGTAGGACACCATTGGCAGCAGCGTTGCCGACATAGAGTTTACTGTCTGAAAGATTAACCGCTAACTCGCCAGCCGCTAAACCGCTAGGTACGCCAGCGGTAGCCTTACGCTTAATCTGAATTGTGTTAGGCATTTACTAAAAAGTTCCACCATCTATTGTTGCTGCACTTACAAAATCAAATACATGATTTCCAGTTGGAATGTTTGATGTACCGTCTACCACAGCTCCAAATGTTAAAGCATCTTGCTTTGCGTTCCATGTTGCAGAACTTTGAACACCTGAATCTGGTAATGTGCCAGTAACTCCAGTTCCTAAGTTGACTTGATCAACTGATAAAGTGTTTCCTGTTTTTGTAAGGCCAGACCCTGCTGTAATTCCAGATGCTCCAGTAAACTGAGAGAACGCCATGTTAGACATGGTAACTGTTTCATTAGTAGTGCAAACCCAACCAGTATCTTCGTAAACAGTTCCTTCCTCTACAAAGAAGAACATATTAGCAGAAAGGTCAGATGCATTTTGTGCGTCTGAAGCTCTTACTAATAGATGCTGACCCCCACCAGTTAAAGTCATTTTCCAAATACCATTTTGAGACGGAGTTGATTGTGCTGTTAAAAGTATTCGGTCATTTTCAGCAACTGTTTTACTGTCTATAGTAAGTGCAGAACTTTGTGAGCTAGTTGTGTAATTCGCAACATTAGCTACTGCTACAAGTCTAACTGATTCACGAACATCTATACCTTGAATTGCATTATCAACATCAACTTTTCGGGCAGCATCGTTTGCGGCTGTAGGAGCTGCCAAGTTTACAATCTTCTGGCTGTTCATGTTCAAACTACCAGTAGGGGCAATTAGGTTATTAATTGCTCCACCAATAATGTGCATTGAACTAGCAGAGTAATTAGGCGCACTACCCTCGGTTCCAGCACCTATATACAAAGCTTTACTGCCTTCAGCATAAGCTATCTCACCTTGCCTTAAATTTGGGTTTGGCGCAGTTGATCCAGTGCTACGCTTAATTTTAATTGTATTACTCATTAGAAAAATCCTCCATCAGTTGTTTTATTAAATAGTTCTTGGGTGTTAAGGGTTCCAACAGCATCACCTTCTATACCGAGAATGTTTTTTAATGCGTTTTTTGAAACCGAAGATACACTGTGGCGATCTATTCCAGACTGAATAACTTCAATGTGGCCCCTTTTTGATCCAGTCAAAGGGTTCTCTTTAAAGATCGCGTTATTGAATGCTTGAGTAGACATCTCAAGAAGGACAATAACATTTTACTATAGGTTTTGACTACTGTTCTGGGTCTGGAACATTCACTTGAACATTGTTCTGAACAGGAACTACAACATGCTCAGGGCCAAAGCTTTGGAATTTTCTTTGATCTCCGGTTTGCTCAATCATTTTCTGGTTAGCCATTTTGTATATCAATTCTGCATTCCTGCTGATCTGATTAGCTAACCCTGTTCCAGCCATTGCGGCTTTAATTTTAACCTCATCATCTTCAGAATCTTGAGCTACATCAAGGGCGACCTCCATTAACCTATCTAGCCTATCATCTGAAACTAAAACCCTACCAAGTGCAACTTTGATTGCGCCATGTTGCTCCGCAGCTATCCCGACATCGCGTAAAGCCTTAACTGTCTTATCCCCAATCCTTGAAAGGCCAAGTTCTTTAGCTGCATCATCAACTTCTTTTGCAGTAAGCTTAGGTGAGTCAGCACTAGCTTTCCCTACCTCTGCTATACTGTCACAGGATAATGTTTCAGTTTCTTCGGATATGGTCTCCCCATCCGTACTCTCTGGCGATTGGGCCGATGTTATCTTCATTTTCTCTTAACCAGCAATCTGCTGGGTACTTTGCTTTTAAAGGCATCCAACAAAGACACCCCATTGGGCTTTCACTTGCCGTCCCGCTCTCCGCGCTCCCACAAGTCTTTAAGACTGGATGGAATAATGGGCATCGGTGGCACTTCCTTAAACGAGCCATATAAAGCCCCCTCCTCCCTTTCTTCAATTTCTTCTTTACTAGTATCACCGACAACATATGTAGAGCCGACTTTAGGAGCCGTTGGACGCACTTTCCCTTTTGGGATGTGCGGCACAAGATAATCGCCGCTTGTGTTGCTGCCGTGACGAACAGCCGCAGCCGGAATAGTCGTTTGCGTAACATGATTAAGAAAATACTTTAATATCCTTTTAGAGAACTTCCTGACAAGCTGAGTAAATCTGGTTGCGTATTTGTACGCCCCTAATGATTTACGCTGATCCTTCTCATATGCTTTTACTAATTTTAACCATTGGTCGTTAGGTGCGAAAGCTATACACCATCCGTGGTGTTTATCTCCATCTTTCATTTCTATTAAGTCAGAATTAAATAGCTCCGAGTCCCAACCAACATTTATTAAAAATGGCTCAACTAAAGGATTAGGCGTTTTCTTTAAAGCAGAAGCAAGCCTAGGAAACTTAGCTAACATTATTTCCCTCCAATTAGCCCTATAAGGAACTGCATACAACTCACCAAATCCAAGCTTAATAGGTTTATGTGCGTCAAGAAGGTACGCAGGGGCTTCTTGTATCATTGCCGCCCAAACCGCTTGGAAAACACTAGCTTTACCTCCAACTCTCTGAACAACAAAATTTACAAAGTCTGTCGTTTTCTCCTTACTTTCTTTCCTTGTTTCTTTTTCCAGTTTGCTAAGTGATCCCTTAGCCACTCCGCTTCCTTCTCTGCCTCCTCTTTTGTCGGATGAACCACCTTCAAGACAATCGGAAACTGCATTTTTATTAATCTTTGCCCTGCTGGAGTCAGTTCCTTCATTGCTGGATTCTTTGTCATTACCCACCATTTATCGTCTTTTTGTATTACAAATATTTCTTGCTGCACACTGTATGGATTAAGTATGCTCTATCTGTTTGACAAGTGTCAACTAGTCTTGCTATTGTTCTGTCTACATATTTTCTGGCGCATGGAACCGACGCGCCAGCAAGTTGGAGGGGCTACCTGAATAAGGGGCTAAGTTGCAGAAAACTGTTAATACCAATAACTTGTCAAACTCCTCAACCGATGCTCCCTTATTAAGAAGGGAACCGCCAGTGGTCGCAAGACCAGAGTACCTTGTTTACGGATTTACAGACTGACCGGAATCCGCTAGTTCCAGCTACGCAAGGGTGTCGCCTTAACGCTTACCGAAACTATGCCGGAAGCTGGCCTTACTCCTCCTTCAGGGGGAGTCTTGTGCCTTTCGCCCCTCCTCTAACCGGAAGCTTACTTCACATTAACTTTAATAAGCTTTACCTTAAAAATTAAACGCTTACTTCAGTAATTCTTGGGTAGCTTTACACTAACTGTAATGAGTCTAATATAATTTATATGTTGCAATTTGTGGAACTATGTATTTAATTCTTGCAACGTGAGTCGCTATTTGATACGTTCTGGTGACGGACATGGTAGCATTTACAGATGTGAATCATGTCAAGAGACGTACTACTCACCGCTAGAAATATCTGTACCAATATGCATCAAATGTATTTTCATAATGAGGAACCGTGCAATCCTAATGGACAACTACGGGAAATCAAACAGAGATGTTCTAGAGGAGAATACCTTGAAGACTCAATCTCAGGTTGCAGAAATTATGGGTATCTCCAGACAGAGGGTACAGCAAATAGAAATTTATGCTTTAAGTAAAGTTAGAGCATATATAGTAAAATCAGCAGAAACATATATACCATTACTTATGAATAGTTGTGCAATAGCAGGGACATTGGTACGTGACGCAGTCGTCCGTAAATCAGCAAAGACAGGCAGTGAATTTCTTACTGCTACAATAAAAACAGAAAAACCATCACCTAAAGGAGATGGTACAACTTTCTCTACATACTGGGATGTGCTTAGTTTTGGAGAAAGGGCAGTTAATCTAGTTCTAAATCTTAAAGAAGGAACTCCAGTGTTTGCATCTGGAGAAGTAGAGTGTAGAACATATGAAGCTAAGGACGGTACTACAAAGGCTGGCCTAAAGCTTGTAGGTAATTTGGGACTTCTATCTGGAGTTTCAAAAGACGGGGGCGTTGAGGAACCCGTTTTTTAATGCGGTTAGTTGTTATTAATGGTTGTACTTCTTTGGTTGAGGAGTATGGGGAGGGGAGGTAGAAATATCTCCCCTTTCTTTTTAGTAAGATGTCTAAAGAATCAGAAATGAGTATAAAAGAAATTAGAATTTATATTGAATCTAATATAAAAAATACAAGTGATGTTACCGCTTCAAGAATATATGAAGTAATGACAGGAAGTATTGCTATGAATAAAAACAAAAAAAACAATATTAGAGTAATAACATGATAGATAATATACCTACAATAGGTTATTTCAACTTAGATGATATGCCAAATAAAGATCCTAAACTAAACAAAGCAATAACTAAGCATCAGTTTAGATTGCTTGAATCAAAAATTGAATGCTTAACTAAAGCTATTGATAAACATAAAAAAGATACTCCAGATGAAGATGTTAGAATATGTGACCAGAAGCTTTGGTCTGCTGGGGAAATGATAAACTACAGATGAGTTCATATATAGGAGTGCCTATTCCTGAAAGAGTTATGATATCTAACCAAGGAAATAATACAGATAAAGTAGCTGAAAATGCTTTTAAATTATTAGGGACTAAAGAACCTATGACTCTTGAAGCTTTAAGGGTAATGATGGAGTGTGCTGTTTTGTTTGATAAGAAGCAACATGACTATGGTTCTAGGAATATTGCAGGCTGGGACAATAAAAATCAGAACATGTTTGGCGTACTAGTGCGTCTTAATGATAAGATACAGAGGTTAGCCAACTTGCTTGAGAAAGAAAGGAATGGGGAAAACCCACAAGTTGAAAATGAAAAATTATCAGACACCGCACAAGACATATGCAATTACGGGGCAATTCTAGAATTATTAGTGACGAACCGCTGGAAGTAAAAGAAGTCACATTAGACATAACAGATAAAGATTATCTTGATGATGCTATATCTGGAATCCAGCAAATAGTATCCGAAGAGTTAGTAGACTTAGGATTAATAGAGATTGAAGTATCAGGTGAAAATATTGAGAATTTAACTGAAATGCTTTCTCCTTTTACATCTTTCCTTCTAGGTAGACTAGTAACTCTTATGGATTTAAAGAGAGAACTGTATTCTGAGGACAGAATGCTACCTTGGGTTAAGAAACCAAAGAACAATTAAAATGATCGCGCCTAAAGAATTAAAAGTATTAGGTCTTAACTATAAAGTTCTTTATGCTTCACTAGAAGAAGTAGGCCAAGACAAGCTAGGTTGGTGTGACACTACCAGCCTTATGATTTATATCGTAGCTGATCAGCCCAAATCAGCTTTAGCTAACACCTTTATTCATGAAGTTATCCATGCAATTAATTACAGCATGGGAATAAGCTCTGGAGATGAAGAGAATCTTACTAATAGATTAGCTAACGGCCTAACAGCTTTCTTTAAGGAAAACCCAGAGGCTCATAAATGGTGGACAAGCCTCCTTAAAGAGCCTACAAAAAGAAAAACTAACAGGAAGCCAGCCGTAAAGAAAAAGCTCGGCAGAAAGCCTCTGAAGAGTAAAAAGAAATCTAATGGAAAAGGATAAATCTCCTAGTGAATTATTAACTCCCGGCAGTATTGCTGCCGTTGGAAGAGGATGCACGTGTCCTGTCCCTGATAACCGCAATGGTAGAGGATGGGAGGGTGACGATGGTAAGGCAGTTTTCTATTTAGCAGACAATTGCCCTATGCATAGGCCCAAAAATAAAGATAAGGATTAAATGGGTGTCCCTAGTAGGGAGGATTAACTATCCAACACCCGTACCCCCGCCCTATAAGTGTAGGTGTCGGGGGTTTTTTGCATTAATGTTCCACTTACTCTTAATATTCTTAGCTTGATCTACGGCATTTTTTAAAATTCTCTCTGCCTGACTGTCTGGATGTGTCTGTTCTACTTTCTTTAAAGCCAATACTAAGTTCATAAGCAAATCTTCCATAAGGGGAGGGCATTATACACACCATATGTTCCCCCGACCAAGAGTATTCAGATAAAGGTTTTTAGTAATTGGCTCAGAAAACCCGAAAACCCATATATATATAGCTGGTGGGCGGGGGCTGCCGCCCCCGGTGGTGGGGTGGGCTGGCTGGAATTGCCCGAATCGGCACGAAGCAAGGCCAATTAGTAGAGTTTTAAGCGTGGAAACGTGGAAACCCCTATGCCTATTGGGTAAAATGCATAATACTTATTATGCGTTGGGGCAAAATGTGGGACAATCTAAAGCAAACCGGGCAAAAAATTGCACGAAGTGGATAGATAGAACACAAGGGCGGGGACAAAAACCGTACCAAGTCTCTTGCTTATACTGTAACAGTATACAAAAACCTTAATGAATCCTTAGTTTCTGGGGTTTTTACGTGGTGTCATGGGAATTACAGACTTGAACCTACCAGCAGAAACAAAGGACTGGTTCATCATTGCCCATCGTGGTCAGGCCCACGTTAAGAATCGCCGCCCTTCGGGGACTTGCTAGGATCTGGCAAGTGTTAAAAAATGAACTCGGCCCGCCGCCGATAATGCCCTTCGGGGACTTGGAACTCTTTGGCCAAGTGCGGGACTATTTTACACCTTCGGGGAATCTTGGCGGATTTGGTAATTTAGTAGGTGAGGGAACGACCTAGCAATCCCATCGCTCTACCAACTGAGTTGGCTGCGGTATGTCCCGCAGAAAAACCAACCAAATAGCAAATTGCTGCGCGGAAATGACCAGAAAAAACAATGGATCTAGCGTGAGTTTGAAGACCAGCAAATTGCAAACAGTACGGAAAAGGGCAGCCGATCAATGACAAAACATCCGGCCAAGGTTTAAAGAGATTAAACACTTATGACCTACCGATTGAGCCATCAAACAACCAGTAAAAACAAGGAAAGCTTTTGGCTAATCAATCAATAAAATCCTAGAAACAGTAAAAGAATTGTGCCAGTAAAAACAAGGACTCAATTCTTTATACTGTCTCTCTTAGCTTATACTGTCACAGTATAGGTTAAGAGGGATAGTATAAGCGGTTTTATACTACTCAATTAACAATCAACCAAAAGAAAGAATTAATTATTATGAAGATAACAAAAAAAGTACGTGAAGGATTATTAACAGCAATACTCACAGCAACTCAGGATGCATCATCAAAGCAAGATATATACAACAAAAGTGAACAGAAGTTCGGTGAAGTTGTATGGCAAGCAATGGTCAAAATCATAGGGGCAAAAAACCTAACAACTGAAAAATATCACGGTGACAAAGAGAACAGAGCAAATATTGATACGCTTGTTAAAGAGATCAAAGGCAAGGCAACTGAGGGCGGGTTTAGTCCTAGCCATGCTGCTAATACTATCAGCAAAGTCTTAAAGGATAACAAGCTAGAGCGCAGGAATGTTAGCAAGCCTGAAACTACTGAAGAAGCTGAAGTGGTAGAGGAAAACGTAGCTGTTGAAGTCAAGAAGGACGCTGAAAACTGGGAAAAAGCATACGCTTATACCTTGAATCTATCTGGTCAAGATTTGACAGATGCTAAGGCAATGGCTTTGAAAGTTTATAGAGCATTTGAAGCAGCAATGAAGAAAGACGCTTAATATTAGTGAGACTCCTTCGGGAGTCTTTCTCCACTATACTGTCACAGTATATCAAGGTAGCTCCTTGTTATTGGTCGCACCAAAATAAAAATACTGACAGTGTAGTGTAGAGAGACTTTATAAGTTTCTTCACTGTACTTCTTATCAGGGATAGCTCTCTGTTATTGGTAGCACCAAACAAAATCAGTTGTGTGAGGCGGCGGTATTTCAAAGACTGGCAAAGGAGGACTTCTTACCAGAAGTGATCAGTACTTTGTACGGTTAGTTAATACTTAATGAAGCATGACTATAGAAGTACAGTGAAGAGACACTATACTGTTACAGTATAACAACAATCTTATGAAAAAAACAAATGGATACGTAATCTATGAGAACCATAGACTAGTAGTAATAGCAACTGGCTTCACAAGGAAGTCAGCCAATAGGAAGACAGGCAACATGATTCAGATTTGGATTCTTGTTAAGGCACAGAATCCAGTCAAGGCAGTGTTGACTGGGTTAGATGAGATCATATGTGGCGACTGTCCTTTTAGGGGAGAAATCTGCTACGTAAATGTAGGACAAGCACCACTTGCAATCCACAAGACATGGCTTAACGGTGGATACGGATACGCTGGAACTTTTGATAATAAAACTGGTGAATGGATACCAGATAAGGCAATGCTTGCTAGGTTATTTAGTGGGGCAAGCACTAGGTTTGGTGCATATGGTGATCCAGTAAACATACCTTTACCAATAGTCAAAAGAATTGCAGATCATTCTGCTAATTGGACTGGGTACACTCATCAATGGAGGGCAATTAATAATCAAGCCTACCGTGAATACTTCATGGCCTCAACAGATACTGAGGAACAAAAGATTACAGCGCATGAGATGAGCTGGCGTAGCTTTAGGGTTATTGATGATGGAGAAAATCCAAGTGATGGAGAGATTGTTTGCCCCAATTATACACATGGTGTGCAGTGTGCAGATTGTGGTATGTGTAAAGGTAAAGGATCAAAGGCTAAATCAATTGTGATTACAGCACATGGTAGTAAGAAGAAAAAATTCTCAAAGGTTAGAGACTACGTGTCCAATCCTTTGGACAACATGAACCCAACCCAAAAGATAATCGGAGAAAGACTTATGGAAAAACAAAACAACAAATGAGTAAGATGAACCTAAGTACAGAGCTAGGCAGGACTGGGACTATGTCCCAGCAGAATGTCTTTCCTGTCAAGTACTCACTATACTGTAACAGTATAGCAGAGTCAGAGATGCTTGAAGATATATTCAGTGGTAAGCAAGGCGTAACTTTTAAAAGTAATCGCAAGCCATCTGCTATATGGAAGTGGGCAGTTGTACACATGGATCAATTCGGTGAGCGCAGTATCACACTGGCTCACAATGAAGAGTCTGCTTTAAGTATAGCAGAACAATACCTCCAGTACTCAGGAGGCAATGCAACAGTAACAACAAGAGAAAGGATATTTAATGAGTAAAAATAAACCAAGGGCGCATGTTCCTTTTAATACTGGAACACGTATGCATAAGCCAGCCAAGGGAGCTGGATCATATCAACGCAAGCAAGGACAAGTAATGTCCAAGCGTGAGCAGGAAGAAGCTGACTACCTACACGGGGTGAGCTTTGATCAAGACGGATGCGACAATCATATACCAAGCCATGAGTAACGGTGCAACAGTAAGAAGAAAAGAGTTCCTTAACTACGTAAAAACGTGTGCTAAGGCAGAAAGAAACCATCGCGTAAATGATAAAGGGACTAGGATTCAATATGTATGCAGTGATTGTGGTTCCTCTTGCGTGGGTACAGTTGCACTCACAACATGGTGTGAGGATAAGCAAGACTGGGAAGCAACTGAATTCTTTACACGGGATGATGAGAAAGATCCTAAAGCTCATTGCGGTGGATGCGGTGCAGACAATTCCAAAGGATCAAGCATTCGCTTACTACCAGTGGAGATATAATTTATGACAGTGACATATCACGTTACCGTGAAGAGTGGGGATCACGTACAAACCCACAAGGTTGAAGGAGAAGGTGAAAGCTTACTCCAATGTTATTCATCTGTGATCAATCAGATTGCAGAATCGTTCCCTTCAAGTGAAGGGCATCTCATTATCGGAGTAAAGTCCGATGGCGTAGGAGGCATTAGCCTCTAAATAAAACAACTCTCACCGCTTGTACTGTCACAGTATAGGCGGTGGGAGATACAAACAAAAAGGAAAACTAATATGAATAGTTATAGTGCAAGATACAGATACAAAAAGAGATCGGAGATAGACGCTAAGTGGGTACTAATTCCCGGCAATACATACTCAATCAAAGACAACTTGAAATCTTTAGGTTGTAAGTTTGGGGAAAGAGGTGGAGCTAAAGGTTGGTTCTCTGACCCTGACTCCAGTCATATGGGTGAGATCAATGAGTTAGTAAAAGCATTGCCGCCAGCACCTGACTACTCCAAGTGGGTAAACATAACAGGCAAGACGTTTCCATTTAAGGAAACTTTGAAGAGAGACTACAAGGCAAGGTGGAATGCTGACGCTAAGGCATGGATGGTTGACCCGTCTAAAGCTAAGGATGCTCAGGACATGGTTGACTTTGCTACTGGTGTGAAGAAGACAGCCAACTCAGTTCCCGGTATACCATGTGAAGAGTGCGGAACAGAACCCGCATATCAAAAAGGAGGCAGGACATTATGTGATGATCATATCATTCATGAACTTGAACTGTCTCAGATTGATAACGTCATGGAAGGAGAAACAGTATGAGTGGAGAACTAAAAGAATACTGGGTGACGGTTCCTGAAGTATGGCAGCAACAGTATACAGTCATTGCGGGTAGCCCTAAAGAAGCATTGGCTGCTGTGATTGATGGAGACGGCTCTCCACATATGGAGGCTGAACACGTAAGAGGTATTGAACTTAATGCAAACAGCTTAGAAGGATTAGACACATGGTCTGTAAATAATATATCAGTCTCAGATGAGGAGAATGTAGGCTATATATGGGGTGGAAAATGGAAGGAAGGACATGCCTAAAAGATACAAAGTGTGGACTCAATTAGAAGTCATTGATGAAGATGATTACCCAGAAACAATAGAGGATTCTTATATGGGGGTAGCTGAGTTCAGCAGCCTTGAAGAAGCACAAGCCTTACAAGTAACACTGCAAGATCAGTTCAGTGGATTACCTGATTAACTTTACTGTACTGTCACAGTATTAACCAAATAAATTAACTTGTCTTAAAAGGGTTGACGTTATACCACGTATGGTGTAACTTGATTCCCTTTGACAACACTCAACCATTATTAACAACATAAACAACTAACAAAAATGAATGCAACTAAAGCGTACACCTCAACTCTAGAGGTAATTAAACTAGGTGTCATGATTTGTATAGACATGACAAGAACACACATCCAATCCAAAGGTATAGACGGGGCCGCTATGGTTCCTGTGATTTGGGGTGGCGTAGGGTTAGGCAAGTCACAGCTTGGCCAACAAATCACAGCTCAATTAGGTTATGAGCTGGTTGACTTGAGAACATCAGACAAAGACCCAACTGATATTGGTGGGTTGCCTTGTCCCAACACTGACAAAGGTGAGTTAGTATATCTACAGTCAACATTAATGGAGCGCGTACTGAAACAGTATGATTCCAAAGGGAAGTACATACCTAAGAAACGTAAAGGTTGTATCTTTATGATGGATGAAAAAGATCGGGCGACTATGGAGGTGCAGAATGTTACACTTCAGCTTGACTTAGATAGGACTATCAATGGCAGAGAATTAGATGATGATGTTTATATCATCGGTGCTGGCAATGCCGATTCAGATACTGGAACTACACCTCTGTCTTCCGCTGCTGCCACTAGGTTGATTCACTTCTACGTAGACTCAACATCTAATGCCGCCGTTAAGGGATGGCAAAACTGGGCTACTGATCAAGGCTTGCCGTCTTGGTCTATAGCATTCGCTGATTACCGTAAGGAAATATTTTGCGGTGAAGAGGTAGAGTATTCCGAGGTAACTAAATGTACTCCTCGTACTTTTGTTTGGGCTATCAAGCTCATTGAAAGGTGTAATAAAATTGGAGGCTATGCCAATAGACCAGAAGTTATCAAAGCTCTAGTCTATGGAGCTATAGGTTCAGTCGCAGGGCAAGAGGCATTAGCATTCCGCAAGCTGCAAGAGAATGTTCCAGATGTTAATTCAATCATCAAAGATCCAGATGGGGTTGACATACCAGAAGGTAGTGACTCGTTTGGAATTCTGTACATAGCTACCCAGCATCTAGTTGAGTATGCATATGCAGATGGCACTGAAGATCGGGAAGCAACCCGTGCTTTTATTAAGTACGCTAACCGCTGGCCTGATGAACCAAAGGGAGCATTTATGAATGCCGCCTTACAACGTGGACTCACAGTCGCAGGACTTGATGAGTATAAGAAATGGGATGAGCATCGCAAGGCTGCTTAATACTGTCACAGTATAATATAATTAATTAACTAAATAACTAAACGCTACAATGGAAGATAATAACCAAGCACTACAACGGCTTAATGAAAATTGTTTACTCATTAAGATAAGCACTGGCCTACCCGGTCAGACATATACATCAAAAGATGCATCGGCTGATGCGTCAATGGCAAACAACGCAAACGTGGATAGGCTCAAGACTCAGGTCTTGAAGTTCACTAATGCTGATCTCAAGCCATGCCGTAAGGTAAGGGACGATGCCAAGCAGTTACTAGCTGCTGTGTCTATTCCTTGGGATTCAAATGGTAAACGTCTCATACAAGTTGAGACATACCAGAACATAAAGCAAAGGCTCTCTGATTATAGGGCAGAGTTTTATGACAAGCGTGATGAGTTTGTAGATAAGTATCATAGCAAGGTTCAACGTGCAGCTAATGAGCTTCACTCTTTGTTTGATCCAGATAGGTTCCCTTCACCTCAAGGTGTTGGTAATGAGTTTCTGTTTGAGTTAGAGACGGAAGCTATTACTGATCCATCTGACATCAGGATCAAAGGAAGTCTTGATCTTGCTGAAGAGATCAAGCTGGAAACTGAGCGCAAGTATAAGAGGAAGCTTGATGACTCAGTCAAGGAAGTTGTAGGAAGACTGACTGACCAGATCAAAACAAGTATGGAGTCTATTAAAAACTTCCATAAGAAATCACTGAAAGGAGAGAACACAAAGTTCTTTGCTTCTGCATTGACAGGGATCACTACACTTTGTGATGCACTGCCTTCTCTTAATATCACTGATGATGCTGATATAAAATTATTTGAGAAGCAGATCAAGGATAGCCTTTACAAGTTGAATGTTGATCAGGTTAAGGATTCTTGCACAGTCCGTGAGGAAGTAATGGAAGCGGGAGATTCTCTACTCTCTGCGCTTGAGAACTACAGTCCATCACAATTAAAATGAACAATATAATTCCAATGAATAGTTTTAAGAATGGTCTGACCGCAAAGGAGAAGATCGTTAATGCACAGGATTACTTATGGGATGAGCATCCTATAGGGATTCCTTTCCTTTCTAAATGGAAGATCATTGAAGATGATAGTATTAGTACTGCTTGTACCAATGGTGCAACATTACGGTACTCACCTGATTGGATTGGTAAACTACCATCTCAAGTTGTTAAAGGTATTATGTTACATGAGGTAGCTCATGTTCTGTTTGCTCACCACTTACGCCGAGGTGATCGTGATCCAAGGCTATGGAATATTGCAGCAGACTTAGCAATTAATTCCCATCTTGAACCTTGGTATTCTAAACTAGGTATACTATCAGACCTCAAGAAAGATGGCGTTGCTTCTGGTGTGTTTCCTCTTGAAGGTAACTATGTGAAGATGCCTTCTGGTAAGAATGCTGAGTGGTATTACCATGAGTTAATCAACCAGATTAATAACCAACCAGAAGAAGAAGGTGACTCACCTGATGACCAAGGCCAGCAGGGTGAACCCGAATCAGATGCCCCAGCAGAAAGCTCTGACCTTGATGATGCTGATGTTAATAGTTGTTCAGCACAAGATTCTAATCAGCCCAATGAAACTGAAGATAAGTTTCAAGAACTTGTGAAGCAGTTCCTTGGTGATGATTATGACAAGGAAGGTATGGGTGATATATCTGACGCACCAGAAACTGACGAGCAAGATATCAAAGAGATTGAAGAGGCTTGGAAGGATACACTTTCTGAAGCAGTAGTCTTACAGAAGAAACAAGGTGAGGGTTTTGGTGATGGGCTTTCCATACTAGAGTGTATTAATAAACGCGCCAACAATGGATGGTCAATGCTTCGCCAGTGGATCACAAAGATGAGTGTTGGCGGGTACACATGGAAGCGGCCTTCACGTAGGCATGGTTATAGAAAGGATGTTATACTTCCAAGCAACCGAACTAAGAATAAAACTAATGGTGTTGTTATTGTTGATACATCTGGATCAATGGGAGACCTAGAGTGTGCGGAAGCTATCGTTCAGATTGATAAGATCATTCGTGAATACCGCAACGCTACAGTCACTCTTGTTCAATGTGATACTAGGGTTATAGAAAGTGGTACTCGTACATTTACTAAAGCTGACTTCCCTTTAAGGATACCTAATGAATGGTACGGTAGAGGCGGAACAGATATGATACCATCTATCAACTGGGTTAAAGAGCGTAGCTCTCAGTATGACTGGTGTTTAATTGTTTCAGATATGTACTGGGAGATTATGTATGACCCAGATCGTGTGCCACATGCTGGTGTGCCAACTGTTTATGTTGGGATTAATACAAGTCCCGACATGGAGATTAAACCTAACGCACCACAAACACATTACATTGCAGTGGAGGTTGCTGCATAAATAATTATGAGACCAGTGGTAGGTACATACTGCTATTAAGAAGCAGACAGGTTGCCTTTGTTGCATGAGGGTTTGTTCCTGCATTGATCGCCGCCACTGTTCTCTATTAATACTGTCACAGTATAACAAAAAGGAATAAGAATGGATCATATACAATACGTTAAAGAAGAAGTTTTAAAATACTATAGAAGTTTAGGTAAGTTGGAGATGCTTGAATCTTCAGTTAAGAGGTACAACAAAACCTCTTTTATTTGGAGGCTTAACAATAGACCAGAAGAAATTGCGGAGGCAGTAGCTTTTTTAATTGATGGTCAGTTTGGCTTCGGCCCAAGCCTTGTAATTAAAGAGATGATTGACGCTAACATTAGTACTGATAGAGATAAAGTAATTACTTATCTTGTAGTCCATGCTGGTGCAATGAATTGGTTCTGCCCAAGAGGTAGAGCATATGCTGCATGGCGCAGCTTAGGTAAGAAAGAGCAAGGGCTTGTTGATGCCTTGGTAGAGAGTGAGGTAAACCGATACCGTAAAGAAGTAAGTGACGGTGACACTCAGAACTTCATGGCTATGAAGGCGGGGAGGGATGCTGTTAAGTTATGACTAAATTTAAATGCGACTGGTGTGACAAAATGTTTGATCCCGCAAAGAGAAAGGACAGGATCGGTAGTCGCACCTTCAAGTACACAAAATACTGCTCCAAGTCTTGTTGTTCAAAAAGAAACGACAGTATTAGAAATGAGAAATTAAAAGCGGAGACAAGAGAGAAAAGGCACGGCGTTAAAAAAACCTGTGATGAGTGCGGCAAAGAGATGGATGCCTATAAGGCAGGCACGGGGGTAGCAAGGAGGTACTGTAGTGATGAATGTAAAAGGATAATAAAAAACAGGAACACCTTAAAAAGCGAGGCGTACCAAGAACAGTTAAAGAGAAGTCAAGAAAAGTGCCGACTTGAAAGAGAGCAGCGTCCCAAAGGGAGGAACTGTGGGTACTGCGGGACTTGGTTTAATTACAAGACCGCTCAGTCAAAGCCTATAAAGTGGGGTGACGTACATAAAAGCGTAGAGTTTGTTTACACAAGACAGGAGTACTGTTGTAGGAAGTGTACGACAGAAGCGCACAAAGAAAGAACAGGAACTTTTCCAAACGGCAAGCCGATCAAGGTTCCCGTTAGGGTTCAGTGTGCCGCCCCCGGTTGTGATAATATGTTCAGTACAACAAAAGGGGTACTTGAAAGAGCGCACAATGCTAAGAAATATTGTTCCCATAATTGCAGTTGCACAACGTGGAGGCTCAACAATCTAGAACTGAGCCGCAAGATGGCCAGAGAATCAGCGCGTAGAAATAGTAAGGTACGGCAGAGGTATCAACTTATGCTCAAAAAAACCAACCCGTCTTACGCAATGGCTTGCCGCTTGAGGGGGAGGTTAAGGGTTGCCTTAAAACAAGCTGGCCTTAACCCGAACAAGCCGCATAGGAAATCCACTGAAGAATTAGTGGGTTGTTCCTTTGGTGACTTGGTTACTCACATTGAATCAAAGTTCACAGTGGGCATGGATTGGGATGTGTTCCTTAATGCTGGCTTCAGCGGCATCCACATTGATCACATCATGCCGTGCGCTGCCTTTGATTTAACTAAGGAAGAGGAACAGCGTAAGTGTTTCCATTGGTCAAACCTTCAGCCCTTGTGGGCTGTAGATAACCTAAGTAAAGGGGCGCGGTATGAAGGTAGGGAAGCAGGCCATATACAAAATAGTTGCTGAGAGTTTAGCCGTGGAAACAAAAGACCGTTCAAGCCAAAGGATTCTTGCTGCTGTAGAAGCGGTATCAATTACTCTTATTGCTGACGGCCATAAAATAAATGGCAAACTTAACAGGAAGTCTGCTGTGAGGGCAGTTCAAAAAAGATTAGAGAGTTATGATTGATGATTTAAAAAGGTATACATATATCAAGCGCGTATACAGCGCACAAACAAACGGCCTGTTAACTGAACAGGAAAAGCGCGTACTTCTGAAGAGATGGGACGGCTTAACATTCAACCAAATAGCCAAGGATATTGGCTGTACTAAACAAAGAGTATCACAAATAAATGAACGTGCTAAAAAAATTATGGAAAGCGGTAAACGCCCAAAGAGGGGAAGGCCAAGACTAATGCCACAAGAATATGTAGTTAAATTAAACCGTAGGCAAAGAGATGCCCTTGTAAGAAACCGTAGCTTGAAGGAGTTTATCATGACGGCTGAAGCTGATCAGCATCCTTACTGGACTCACTGCTTAGTGGATTTGCTTGAGCAAATAGCAGATCAGAATAATACTGTAACAGTACAAGAAGATGAATTGATATAATGAAATCTCCTAAGCACACAACACATGTAAAAATAGATACTGTCTTTGAAGGCAGGAAGCAATCATCTGTTATGGATATAAAGGATATGGATTGTATTGCTGGCTGTGCTGGTAAGGTTTCTTACTTGCGCTTGATTGGGAAAAGAGAACCAGATCAGAAGGTGGATTTATATATGCATGGTAATAAGTATAAGGTGCTAGGTGTGTTTAAGTTTGACGGTGAGTGGCCAATCAAAAAGGAAGAAACTGAAACCATAGTAATTAAAATAAAATATATATGAGCAACACAAATAAAGATAAAGAGGAAGACTGTTTGAAAGGCATGGTTAAAGCAGTTGATATTGGATTCAAAAAGTTCTTAAAAAAAAGAGGAATAGAAACCCCAAAAGGTTTTAACTATTCAAAGACCAAAGAAAAATGAAAGTAATAACAAATGAGTAAGTACATAATAACATTAACAAACACAATAGACACGGACTACATGATTAGTGCTGGAAGTAAAAAGGAAGCTAAACAAAAGTTTGATTTAGTTAAACCTCATTTATCAATAACGGGTGATGGCATTGCCTTCATAGACAAAGACTCTATTGATAAAGATCCAGCTATACATGATAAAGATGTTAAAGCTGACGGGGTAAGCAATTGGGATTATGAGGTTGCTGATGTGACCTTAGTCTCAAATGTATTTGCAGATTGATCAGCAAGTTGACGAACTATGGAAGCGTGTATACACTAGCCTCGCTGCTAGTTTATGTAGCGTTTTCTAGTAGCCATAGCAAACTCCATAGCTATTGCTTACCAGTCACAGCTCCCTTACTGTGACTGGTTTTTTTATAACCAAAACCAAAACCAAAACAAAATAAACTTATGAAAATAATAACTACTATAATACTAAGCGTCGCTATAGTTTACTATATTGTGGCACAACCTACATTCAAAACAATAACTACAACTGCCTCTTGGTATGGCGGTAAAGCAGATGGACTTGTTGGAAAGTTAACTGCATCAGGTGAACCGCTAGATGACAAGGCTTTGACTTGTGCTATGTGGGGAGTTCCTTTTGGGACAAGAGTCCGTGTAACTTTAGGCAACCGATCTGTCATAGTTAGGGTCAATGATCGTGGGCCGAATCAGAAACGTCATCCCGACAGAAAGATAGACCTAACCAAGGCAGCGTTCAGTAAGCTTTCACATCCTGATGCAGGATTACTGAAGAACGTGAAACTAGAAATGATTTCTTACCCAAGCAAGTAACATGAAGATTATTATATTATTACTTAGCCTTAGTGTTTCACTTATTGCTGACCCAGTGATAAAGCTTTCACCTGATGAAGGTAAAGTGAAGTTAACAGTTAGTGATTTACCTCTTGGTAAAGCTGTATTGATATTAACAAGTGATGATCTTAATGAATGGATAGTCGCTGTACCTAAAGATGAACCCACGAAACTGTGCTTACACTTTGTTCCTAAAGATAAGATAGATAAAGAAAGTGTTTATTGGTGGGTGTCTACTAATAAAAATAAATCATTCTTCAAAGTGTTAATCTTAAATTATTAAAAAACAATGGCTTGTAAAAAAAAATACATAAGGCAAAGAGACAGAAACAGTTACAATAAAACTAGAGCTATAACCCGCATGAAAAAAAATGCCACTAAAACAGTAAGCTCTTTAACTGAAAATACATTTGATATCAAAGTTGAAAGAGCTACCGTACCTAAGCTTGCTCTTCTTTACCTAGCTAAAGAAGCTTGTGAACAGGGAGTTATAGACAAGTTAATAAAGAAATATGAGGACAGTCTTAGCTTGAGACTCTTGGTTCCAAATGATATTTGTGTTAAAAAAATTAGATAAATGTTTTGTTTGTATTTATTTGTTGACAATATTTATCATATAAATCAGTATTTTTTCGCAGCAGTTAAACTGTAACAGTACAATGAGATACGACCCAAGCAAGTATGAGGATGTAGCCACTAGGTTGCAGCGCATTTACGCATTAAACCCTAAGCTCCGAATCATCACAGAGATAGAGTGGCACGATGTTGAGTTCAACAAGGTGTGCTTTAAGGCATCACTACTAGAAGATGATACTGTAATAGCTACTGGATTTGCAATGGATTGGAAGAGTAAAGATAGAGGAGCGACTACCACTAACTGGGTAGAAACTTCTGAGACAAGTGCTATTGGTAGGTGTATTGCAAACAGTAAGTATCAAGATAAAAATGCAGAGCGTCCTTCAAAGCAAGAGATGGAGATAGCTTCTGAAAGAAGTTCCGCTACTCCAGTTAAAGCTAAGGCCGCAACTAAAGTTAAGCCTACCCCGTCAACTATTATTGCAGAGAAGCAGCCTGTTCTTGAAGGTAAAGCGTTAAGGGATAAAACACTTAAAGAACTTGTTGGTGCAAAAGAAAAAGATGTAAATAATTTTTTGATTGGGAAGGCTCAGATCAAGAAGACAGAAACTTTTCTTGATGTAAGTGATGCTTATGCAAAGCAAATGATTGATCACCCTGCTAAGTTCTTAGCAATTGTTACTGCGACTTGTGCCAAATCCTAGCACCATTGAACAAGCTAAAGTTGATGACGTAAGGCAAGGCTTGCCAAGTGCAAGTGGATTAAATCGCGTCATTGATTGCCCCGGTTCTTTAGAACTAGAATCAAAATCACCTACTCCACCTGATTCCCCTTGGGCTGCAAGAGGCACAAGAATACATGGGGTTATGGATGGCAGTGTTGACCGCTCTGAACTAAGCACTGAAGAACTAGATGTCGTGGCTGAACTTGAGGATTACGACAAGCTATTATTCCATGACTGTCATGATATTATAAGAGAAGAAAGATATTGGTACTACAGTGGTAATAAAAAAATCTGGTCAGGAATGCTGGACATTGCTGCACGTTGTAACAAGACGGGCAACGGAATTGTTTGCAACTATAAGACTGGTCGCGGCCAAGACTCGGTAGCTAATAACTGGCAAGCTAAAGCTGAGTCAGTTTTGTGGTGGCAAAAATGGAGAGGTGAAGGGATGACTGAAGTTCGTTACTGCTTTGCACAACCAGAGTCCATGTATGATCACGTGCTTTGCCATACGTTTGATGAGAAAGAATTAAAGAGAGCTGAGAAGGATATACGTGATGGAGTTTTACTAGCACTGTCAGGCAAAGGCTGGCTTGAGCCTAGTGAGAAAGCCTGTCTATGGTGCAAAGCTAAGTCAATATGTAGTGCGTTGAAGTACAAGATAGAAGCTTACAAGGATATACCAACTGAAAACTTTAGCGACATGTCTGCTAAAGAGAGAGGCTATTACTTAGCAAAAGCGCGTGAAGCAAAAGATGCAGCGACTAAAGTATATGAAGACTTAGCATCACAAGCAAAAGAGTTAGTATCAAATGATGAAGAAGCTATTAAAGGATGGTATATGTCAAGAGGTAGGGAGATTAATTCCATAACATCTACTAAGCTGGCATTAGAGATGGCTACTGAACTAGGTATACCAGCAGATGAATTTTATTCTCGCGCATCTATATCAACAAGTGCGCTTGAGAAGTTAGCAGCCAAGCACTTGAAAGTTAAAGAACCTAAGCAGTGGGTTAAGGATAACTTTCATTCAGTTATTAATAGTGCTAATGCAAGATCATCATTAAAAGCTAGGCGTAAATGAACGACCAAGATTGGGAGAAGTATAAGAAGCATGTTGCTGATAGTGTCCCAACAGTACAGCGCGTTGTTCAATACTTGTTATCACGTGGGCATACCGTCCAAGTTCCCCCAACTCATATAGCAACTAACCAAAGAGATAGAATTAAGATGAAGGATGATGGAGACTTCTTCTTAATACAACGCTGTGAAGTTAAACAAACTAGGCACGTGTTTGCTGGGCCAGAAGACTGGCCCTTCTCTGTGATTATTATATGTAATAAGAATAGCTTTGATAAGAGGCACGGAAGTAAGCCAGCCTATTACATTATTCCTTCATCAGACTTTAAGTGCATGATAGTTATAGACGTTCAGAAAACAGAGAAGAGTTGGTGGGCAGAGGAAAAGAAAGATAACAGATATGAAGATGTTGTTGAGACCTTCTATGTTATAGATAAAAACAATCCACATATAAGTTGGGAGAAAATTTATGCCAATAAATAGTAGGCGCAAGGGAGCTGTAGCTGAACGCGCCTTTAGAGATGAGTTAAGAGAGGCTGGATATAAAGATGCCATACGTGGGTGTCAGCACTCAGCTATCGGGGCAGATGGAGGGGCAGCACCAGACGTAAGGTGTGACAGCTTGAACAAGTTTCACTTTGAGGTGAAGCATAGAGAGAAGGGCGCGACTCGTAATGGGTATGAACAAGCCAAGCGTGATGCAAAGGAAGAACAGATACCAGTGTTTGCTTTCCGTAAGAATCATTCCCCTTGGTTAGTAGCAATGTCATTGGAGGATTTTTTTAAGTTAGTGCGTGAGTTACCAGAGGGGTTTCAAAAACTGTGACAGTATAAGCTATGGAGATTATTAATGATTGATAATGAATTAAGAGTACCGCCTCATAATGCGGATATGGAAGAGGGGCTTTTGGGTTGTCTTATTGAAGATCCAAAGGAAGCGTTGAGTGGTTTCATATCAGAACATCCTGCATCCCGTGGGTATTTTTATGACCTGAAAAACCAAACTGTTTATAATGCAATACTAAAGCTACAAGATGAACGTCAGAACATTGACTTACTGACTCTTATAAATGTTCTTAAAAAAGAAAACAAATTAGATGAGATCGGCGGCCCAGCATATGTGACTGGGTTGTCTGACAAGATGTCAGTCCCAAGCAACTGGCCGTACTATTCAAAAGAGTTAAGGGATTACTGGATTAAGCGTAAGCTTATTGAGTCAGGTCATCAAGCAGTCAAGGAAGGATACCAATCAGTGGACGCATCCAAGGCTTTAGATTGTGTGCAGCGTGACATCCTACAGATAGCACAAGATAACGCTGGATCAGGAGAGCGCAGTAATGCTGACATGGTAGGTGAATACATAGCAAAGATTGAGGCTGGACTTCTTGACCCTAGTTCATTGCGCGGAATATCATGCGGTTACTCAGACATAGACGAGAAGACAATGGGACTACAGCCAGCCAGTGTAACTATACTTGCAGCTAGGCCCAGTATGGGTAAGACATCTCTTGCTTTATGCATGGCAAGGAACATGGCCGTAGACAACAAGGAACCAGTAGGTATATTTAGTTTAGAAATGTCTGCTGAATCCTTGATAGCAAGACTGATACACACTCAAGCAAAAGTAAGTCGTAATGATGTGGCTTCTAATATGGCAGCACTATCGCAGGCTTCTATTGATATAGCTAATGCTCCGTTACATATTGATGATCGTAGTGCTTTATCAGTCCAACAAATCTCTGCTGCTGCTAGAAGAATGAAACAACAGTATGGAATTAAGGCTTTGTTTGTTGATTACCTCCAGTTAATTAGATCAACACGTGATAAAGGTTCACGTAATGATGAGGTAGCAGAGATTAGTAATGGGTTAAAGTCTATAGCTAAAGAGCTTAGGATTCCTGTTGTTGTATTGTCTCAACTATCCCGCCAAGTTGATAAAGATTCTCGCGCACCAAAACTATCTGACCTACGTGACAGTGGGGCTATTGAACAAGACGCTGACATTGTTCTTTTTATTTGGCGTGATCCTAATGTGCCTCCTATAGGGCCGGGGTTGCCAGTATTTGTTAGCATAGATAAAAACAGAGAAGGAGAAAGCGGAGTAAGAATACCGCTCGTCTTCTTTAAGAACTACACTAGATTTGAAAACGGAAGTTATATTAATGTCTGATGAAACATACCTTGTAGATACGGCCCAAGCTGCAAAGAAACTTGGGGTTAGCCGCACATATATTGCAGCATTAAAAAAAGCAGTAGGTTGCGGAGGCAGTCATAGATTTAAACTTTCTTGGCTGACTGATTACCTAGATGAGAACCCTAACTTTAGGGTTAGGGGTAATAAGTCACAAGGAGGTGAGAATGACTTTGCTGAACAAGATAAACAAGCTACCGCCTAACCTTGTCCGAGTCTTAGCTCGCAAAGGAAGGGACGCTATGACTAATAAAGAGATTTCAGATACGTCTGGTATACCAGTTAAACGGGTAGGTCAGATTAGTCGTATGAAATCATGGGACTCTATACAAGTATCTGAAGCTGCTGCCTTTGCTGACGCATGCGGTGTAGACTTAGTTAACCAATCTAAAACAAGAAAGTATTTAATGCGTGGGCCAGCAATGGCTCACGTTAAGAGGGCTAATAATAAAGATTATTTATTGTCCCTCTTTAAACTGTAACAGTATAACAAATGAAGAAAACAAAAACGCTACCACAAATGATCAGAGAGTATATCAACTGGAAAAGGTTGGGTGCTGCTGATAACACAATTAATGTCTATCAAAATTACTTAGACAAATTTTCCAACCATTGCTTCACAACAAAGCAGAACCCGTTGGATCATAACACGCTCCACTCTTTTCTTGTTTCTTGTAAAAGGAATACTAATAAATCAAACGGAGAACTAGTTAAAGGAAGTACGCTTAATGCAATACTCACATGCTTGAAGTCTTTCTTTAAATACTTTCAAGAAAGCGGTCAAACAAATCTTAATCCTGCATCAATGATACCTAGGTTTAAGGAGGAAGCCACAACTGTTGTTGGTTTCTCTCCTGATGAAGCAAAAGAATTACTTAAATCTAGTTATGATTCTCCTTACTCAGACTACTGGACTCCAATGATTATGCTTGGATGGTATTATGGAATGAGACTTGGAGATACAGCTTGCTTTAAAAGATCGTTCGTTAATGAAAAGAAAAAGCAGATAACCTTTATACCTATGAAGAGAAAGCGTAGAGAAATTATACTACCTTTAGTTGATGATGTAGGTTTAGCTTTGTCAAAGACTCCAGTTGAAAATGATATATACTATTTCCCACTAGCGCGTGATAGATATTACTTTCGCGGCACTCTAGATAAACAGTTTAAAGCTATAGTTAATCAAGCCAGCCTTGATAACTCTCTTACATTCCATTGCCTCCGTCACGGAGCGGCAACTCGTATGCTGAAGAATGGTGTAAGAACTACAACTATTACTGAAATTATAGGTTGGGATTCTCCAGCAATGTTGCAGCGTTATATAGATAGAGATGAAAAAGATATTGCTACTGCACTTGAAGGTAGTATTACTGTTTAAATATCAGGAGCCGGGGATAACCCTTTAACCCTAACCTTCCTGTTCGGACTCATGGTTTTATCAGGTAGTAGAGTTCTCCTAGTAAAAGGCTCTTCTCCCTTATCCCAAATTCCATTAGGGCTGATACCAGATTCTATATAAAAATCATTAAACCTATCAAGTGTATCCATGATTTCTTTAAATTCTCCAGACCATTTACTCTCATCTTTATTCCAACCATCTATCATGAAAGTTACAAAGTTTTTCCTTTGAAAGTCTTCCACGAACTCACTCCTTGTTGGGATAGTTCCCGCTTCAAGTTTATAATGAAGAGGAGTTTTTGCTCTAAGATGTTGGTTTAGTTTTCTTTGAGCGTCAAGACGACCCAGCACTTCTTCATTTTTAGCAGCATCTGCTAAAAGTTCATTCATCATTAACACTCTCAGTTCTTCTGCTCGTGCAAGGTCTCCCCTACCTATTGCTGACTGAAACGCTCTAACGTGTTCAGATATAGGTTTAATGTTAGAGATACTTGCTGCTAATGTTTGCCCTCTAAATACTTTAATATCATCTGGATCGTAATAACGGTTTATCGCGTTCATTACATTGCCGAATTTTTTCCATCCTTTTCCGTAATCTGTTAGAGAATCAACTATATTCATAGCCAGAGGAACCATGCCTTTAGCTAATGATCTCATGCCATATGTTGGATCTTTAGTTACGGCAGTTTCTGCTAAGTATTTAGTTAGCACACTAGCTTTAGAGTAAAGCAAACTGCCGGGATGCATCATGCCTCTTGATGGGTCTCCACCAACTACAGCTTCAATCCAAGCCCCAGCCATTGGAACTGAACTAGTACCTAATCCAATTGCTGATCGTATAAAATCTTTTGCTTCTTTCTTGTCTGTTGGTAGTGACTTTTTGTTATCAGTCCCCATAAGTCCATAAATCCAATTTAATATTGCTATTGCAAGAGTGCCTGCTCCATAGGCTGATGCCATAAATCCAAGCAACCATATAATTCCAGCAACAGACTGAACACTAGAGTCTTTTAAGTCTCTCTTCCTGCTTCTACCTAGCATAACATTCCCAAAATTCTGGATTGCGTTTGTACCCCAACCCAACAACGCCATTAAAGCATTAGCTGTTTGAGTTAACCTTGCCCACGCTGGTCGGTTACTAGGAGTTGCCGAGTTAGACTGAGTAACCCATCCTTCAGCAACATTGTTTCTTTGAAAGTCAGTAAGGAACTGTGCATCTTCTTCTCCACGCGCTCTTGCTTGGAGGTACGCCTTTGCTTCTTTCTGGAAATTAGTAACCCCGCCTTTTGCTAACATGTTCAAAGTGTTATTAAAGGAAGCTTTATTAGCTCTAAATATATACAAGTACCTCCCAAGTAATTCCTCCTCTGATATGTCTTCGTTAAGATCATCTTCGTAATATTCTCTAGAATCATAAACCTTATCCAGTTGCCTTTGAAGATCGGTTACATGCTGTATTCCTAAATTCCATAGCTGGTTGTTGCCGCTTATATCACCAATCCTTGGAAAGATTGGCCTACCTATTAAAGATAGACCTGACTCAGCAAGACCCATCCCAGCGTTTAAACTTCTAACGGCTGCCTGAATAACTTCATTCTCTGTTTTATAAGAATTAATCCCGCTCCCTCCTGAAACTAAGTCCCCTAAGAAAGCTTCATTAGTTTCAATAGGGGTTATGGGCATATCAAGCCCACGTTCTGCAAGCATGCGGTGTTCATGTATACGCATAGGCATATGCTGAAAAACCTCCTCAACCACTGGAGCAAGGAACCCACCAATAGGGGCTATAACCCTATGAACTCCTCTAGCTTTAATGAATCCATCTAATATAGCAGGGAATGATTTAAATATAAGGTCTGGTTTATCCCAGCTAAATTTAGGTTTAAGGAAAATTCCTTTCTTAGTTAAGAAATTTCCAGTTGGTTGTGAACCAACCTTCTTTCCTTTTACACTCTTTGTTAACTGAGCATCAACACCTACTGTGAATTTAACAGCAGAAGCTAAAGTAGATACACCTAGTTTCCCTATGGATATAGGCCACCTCATAAATAATCCTTTAAGGAAAGCAGAAGCCCCAGACTGACCTTGTGCCGCTGCTAGGTTAAACCCTCCAATCACACTAGCATCAGTACTGTTCTTAACTACTGTATTAATAGCCATCAATGTTGATCCAACAACTGAGCTTTGCATTCTCTTATACCAAGCATTGTTTATCTCCAGCTTAGACCCTGCGCTTTTTGTTGAGTAAGCCTCTGAATATTGTTCTGATACTTCAAGAAGCTTTCTTCTCCAAAAATTTATCTCATCCATTGTGCCAATAAAGTTAGTGCCTTCACTAGCGTTCAACTTAAACTCTTTTTTAAGTTGCTTCTCAAGTTTATGTGACCCTCTTACATAACCTTCATTTATTAATTGTTGCCTTCTTTTCTTTACGCTTAAATCCATTGCATCAAGATCGCGTTGTATCGCCTTGATTGAAATTATTACATTCTCAAGGGGCTTCGCGCTCCCCATTAAGGCAAACCTTTTAAGGTCTGATTGATCTTTAAACCCGTACTGATAAAAGTAATAAGGAGCATTTGCTTTCTTTCTAGCTTTAACAAACGGGCCTTCAGCTTTTAAGTCTATGTACTTGGTAGTTTGTTTTTGGGTTTCAGATGGAAGCCTTTCCCCGACAAGGGTGTTAAGTATATCCTTATACTCTGACAGTATAAGCTTCTTAATTGATGGGATATCCTTGCTGCTTCGCTTGGATAGTAAATTTAATACACTTTCTACACTGACTTTTTCTAGGCTTCCATCAGCAATTGAAGCCGCAGCTATTGCGTAGTGCTGTTCCAGCTCGCTGGGTTGAGTGATAAACTCAGGGTTCCTGTCTATAATAAAAGATAGTAATGCCTCTGGATGACCTGTGAATATAGCATCAAAATCTATTGCTCCAAGTTCTGCTCCCTCGTTTAAATTAACCCTATCTTTGTAAAGCTCTAGAAAAGTTTTGGATTCATTACTGTATACGCGAGGCAAGAAAGTCTTCCCTCTTTTTAAAGGAAGCCTAACAATAGGAGCGCGTCCTTTTTCAGCGTCAATAATATACGTAGGAGATACAGACTTGTCTAAGTCTGCAATGCTTTGATTTAATTTGTAGGCTATGTCGGTTATCTTCCCTTCAAAATCCAGCAAAGCTATATCTTCCTTAGTAATTTCTTGGCCAGATACAAGCCTGTCACCAATATCTAAATTCCTTCCTCCCTCTTGATGTGATGCTCTGAGTTCGTTACCTACAGTTGTTTCCCATTCTTTAAACGTATCCTCTCTAGCCACCCCTGTGAAACTTGCATCTAATCCGTGGCTTAAAGCAGCGGCTTTCATTTTATTCTTCCAAGCATCTCCGTATTTGTTTGCCCACGCCCCCATTCTTTGGAAGTATAAGTTGTGTCTTCTTACTAATTGCTTTGTAACTTCTACACTTCTGCCGGGAATATTATTCAATGTCTGATCTAGCACAGACAGTGAAAGCTTACTTGCAATAGCCCTGACGTTTTGTCTTGGGTGCATGACAAGTTCCGACATGTAGATGTTTTCTAGCATGGAATGCCAACCGCTATAGTACTCAAAGTAAGGATTACTTGGGCCATTCTCTGAAAGCCAGTGAGTAATTGCGTCATAAGCTTCACGCATCTTAGCAAGATGCTCATCTCCAGTGTCATCAGATAGTATTCTAACAGTAATAACTTTAGATTTTTTACCGAAGATTTCCGGCACAGGTATTACTAAAGTATTATTCTCTAGTTGAGTCTCTGCTCCGCGCTGGTCTGGCAGGACTGCCTCTATAAATACTGGATCATCATTCTCATCTTTAGTCCTAAAAACTGGAGTCTCTATTGAATTAGTATCTTTGTTTAATCTAGCTAAGTAATCTTTAATCTCTTTATCATTTAAAAATTTACCAGCAACTTGCCTTGCTTCATGTAACACTTGAAGCTCGTTAAATAAGCCATCAAGTTCTTTGTAGCTTTTTTGGAATAACAACCTTTGTCTTTCAGATTTCTTTGAATGGTCTACTACCTTTCTTGTTGCTTTAGCAATAGCTTCGGCTCGCACTTTAGGGTCTTTATGCTGCAACCCCTTCAGCAAATCTTTCGCAAACTTCTGAACACCAGCTCCTTCAAGTTCCCCGTCCTCTTCAAAGACTAAAGCAAGTGCATTCTCTTGAAGGGATTTTCTAGTAGCTAATAACCCAGCAGCCAGTTTCCAACGCTTGTACATTTCTGTTCCTTCCGCTGGTAGCATTGGAGCGTTGGAAGCTATCTTCCTATTCGCTGCATAAGCTCTAAGTATTTCATCTGCATGTGCTGCAACATCACTTGCTGTAGCATTAGGATTAATCGTTAGCATTTCACTAAACAGATTAGACTTGGCAAGTACTCTTGCTATGGATGCTGCTTTGCCTTTTATATTAGCTGCGTCTACTTGGTTCTCTCTTAAAGTTTGTTCGTCTCCTGCTATCTCAAGGAGAATCCCTGATGCTCTCAAGTCAAGTCCTTCAGCAGCTAAAGCATTAACAGCAAACCTAAGTTGAGCAGCTATTTCAGTTTCAACTTCTCTTGATCTCTCTGCTTTATTAAATCTTTCATGGGCATTGCTTAGTAGTTTCTGAACCTTATCAGAATTAAGTTCTTTAACTTTGCTTTGGTAGTTGGTTTCTATCCAGCGCATCCTTGATTGAAATTTCTTAAACAACTGAAGGCTTACTAGTGCTAATGAATTAGCAAGCTCCTCCCTGCCTTCCTCCATGAACTTGTCATACTGTTCTTTATACTCTTTAGGGAGTACTGATTCAGCAGATATCCTTCCGATGTCGTCTGAAAAATTACGCAGCAACATTCTATACCCATCCTTGGATATATCTTTAGGCATGTGTTTCCTGAGAACCTTATCAATAACAGAAACAGAAACAGCAGCTTGCCCCATAAGGATATCACTTGCCTCTTTGTTTCCAGAAACGTCTTGCCCTGTTTCTTCATCAATGACTATACCAGACCTTAACACATTTAATGCTGACTCTAGTTTATTTGCGCTCTCTAAAGGATTTATGCTTCCTGCATTTATTGCACTTCTGGTAAGAAGTCCTCCCGGCTTTGCTGCCCTATTAAAGTCTAACCCTTTACCAGTCTTCAGCATCTTCTCTACTTCACTGAAGAACTTGCGCTTCTCTCTTCGTGTAGCTACTGAGTCAACCCGAATTAAACTGTTATCTAGTAATCCACTTACAATATCTAGCGCAGTTTCTAGACCTCTCTTAAAAATTCCTTCAGTGGATTGCTTGACTAAGTTACGGGCATAGAACTCATCAGGGTTAATGACATCATAAAGCAAATCATCAATCTCATTTAATGCATCTTCTTGCTCTTGTGAAAGTGATGCTGAGATTTTACTTTGCGGATCAGGAGAAAATTCTCTAGCTGTTATTGCTGACTTAACTTGGTTGTTCTCAAATACAGCTATATTATTTCTACCAAACTCTTGTATGTTGTACCCATCAAACCCTGCATATTTTATGAACCTTGTGTAAAGTTCTATTGCTCCCCAATAATTTTTTTCAATATCAGGAAGGATAGCACTAACTAAATCTGCATCACTTTGAAAACTAAATCTTTTATCTGGGTCTGCTAATTCTAACCCAAGGCCAGCTTCTAGAAGTGCTTCTTTTTCTATTATCTGTTTTACCTGACCAACAGTTTCTACTCCAAACGCAACACTGAGATTATTAATAGCTTCATTTATCCGTGCTGATTCTTCTGCATAGGTATCTAGTTCTACTTGTATTGACTCTGGGCTATAGCCAAAGTCTTCAAGTTCTTGTATGTCTGGTTGCTTTTGATAGTTTAAAACATCCCGAAGTTTAGCTCCATCACTCCATCCTTTATCTGAATCAATTTCCCCTAGTAAGTATTTAGCCTCTGAAACAGCACGTTTAAGTGCAACTCCAAGTTGCTGTCTGTGATCTGGGTTTGATCCGTCAAATAAATTCTCTACCCTAATAAACGCAGGGTATATATTCATATTTGAAGAAAAGCTTTTGAGTTTAGCTTGTGCATTATCTCCGCCTAACATTAATGCTCGTTGTAGTACTTGATATGGAGAGTCTTCGTCAGTACTAGGCTCTGGGTTACCAAGAAGCAACTGACCAAACACAGGATCAGGAGAAAAGAAATGCCCTATCCTCCTATTGTTATCTATCCTAACAGGCTCACTTAATCCTCCCTGTCTAGCTTCGTACCCTGCTAATTCATTAAACTGTTCAATGCTTCCATCAAAAGTAGTGGCATGAAAAAATATTAAAGGCTGACCACTTTCTGTAGTAAGGGAAGAATTGCCAAACCAATTTAAAAATTCTGGTGTATCAACTTGCGGCTTATCAATAAGGACGAGAGATTTGTCGTAATCTTTGATTGATGTACCACTACCAAATGATCCCCTCTCAAATGCGGCAACCGACCCTGCTATACTGTCATAGTATAAGGAACGATCATTAGGAATCTCACTAAGAGCAATCCCGTTTTTTGATGCTGCATTAGTTTGTATTCTTGCGTAATCAGCGGAGCTTAATTCCCCTGCATTCTTCTTAGCTTCAGCTACTACATCCAGTGCTGTTTGCAGTATTACTTTTCTCTTACCTTCAGCTTTCTCTAGAAGCTTTTTAATTTTTTCTTCCCGATCCTCAAACGCTTTAAGCTGAAGTTTTTTAGCCTGCTTTCGGTATCTCTCAGGTAAAAGCTTTGCAGTAAAATGAGCTATCTCTTCAGCAACAACCTCTGGGTTTGCACTGTTAGCAATTTTTGCAATATTAGTTAAAGCGTTGAATGTCCCATCAAATGAAATCGTTTCATTACCATCTAAGTCTACGTTGCCTGTGATCTCTAGAGTAAGCAAAGCTAGTGTCTTCTCGTCTAGAACCTCAAGGAATTTATTGAACACTCTCTTCTGATCTTCAGTAAGGCCATTGTCACCCCTATTGACTAGCTCTTTAATTTGCTTGGCTCCTTTAGCCTTCGGCATAACAGGGATACTGGATACTGATGGATTACTTCTATGGTTTCTTATACTACCAGCAAGTGCCGTCTTAATTGAAAATAAATTCTGATAAAAAACCTCTGGGTTTGCACTGAACCTCCTTGCAAATTTCATAGCCTTTTCCTGATCGGCTCTGGTCATTGTCTCTGGATTTACATTCAGGTTATCAAGTTGCTTTATTGCAGCTATAGCTGTATTTCTTACTCTCTCATTTGAGCTTTGAGTAAGTTCTTCAAGCTGGTCAGCCTGTTCTTTAATGAATGCGTCAGCTTCCTTGTCTTCAAGTGTTTGTGTGCGTTGCCCTGCTTGATTAGCCGCTACAATATCTTCTTGTTGTTGAGCTTGTTCTTCTCTGTCTTTTTCTTGCTGGACTTGGGCGGGGTCAACTTCAAAATCTTCTGGAGCAAACTCTTCTAAAGCCTCTTCTCTTGTTTGCTCGGTTGTTGGCCTAAGCCTACCAGTGCCTAATGCCTGCCTGCCTTCATCAAAAGCAATTACACCTGCTCTATCTGCGTCATACTTTTCTCCAGCAGCCTGAAGTAATTTAAGAACAGCTACAGTTCTTATTGGTTTTGATGCATTGTTTTTACTTTTTAATGAGGCTGCCTCTTGTATAACTCCTGTTTCAATAGTTTCAGATTCACCTATTGCTCTCTTGTATAACTCCACATTAGATAAATTAGATAATGCTTTTAAGAAATGTTTACCTAGCTTAACCGGATCAATTACAGTAGCAGCTTTCACTAGTGAGCCATCCGGGTTTGTCACTTTAGCTGTATTAATAACTGCTCTTATCTGAGTTAAAGTAACTTGCCCTTCTTTTACTAATGGTTTTAAAATTGATTGAACGCTTTTGTTTTTAATATTCTCCACAACCTTAACGGCAATCTCTTGTTGCGGAGCGGAATCTGATTTTGCTTTTTCTGTACGTGATTCAGTAGTTGGCTTTGTAATTTTCCATACGTTACCTTCTTCTTTATTCTGGTCGTTGGAAATAAATTCTTTAGTTGTTATGCGCTTGGGTATCCTTGCCCCAACTACTCTATCTTTAGAGTCATAAATAGTTTCTATTGCGCTTTGATCTACTATAGTAAACTCTTCATTGAACTTAGGCTTACCAGCTTTTGATGTACCTAAGTAATACCCTACCCCCCAGCTTTTTGTGTTCTTATTATATTTAAGTACAGCTTCTTGTGGGTTCTCTTGCTTTAATGTGTACCCTAGCTTTATTTCTATTGGGCTGTCTTTTACTTGTTCGTCATTAACCCAGTTAAACTTATTACCAACTTTCTTTTTAACTGTATTTGCTATTACATAATCAGTCTCTGTTTGTGTGGTAAGCTCTTCTGTAACAGGCTCTTCTTTTACCTGATCTGCAAGTTCAGGTGCGACTACTTCCTCGGCAACAGTGTCTTCTTTTAGTTCTCTCTCTTTAGCTTTCTGTTCATTTTCTAATCTTATGTCTGCTCTGCCTCTTGCAACACTTAGATTAAACTCTTGTGCTGTTAGACCTGATGCTTCTAATGCTGAAGTAGGAACAAGCCTATCTTGAAGTTCATTTAACTCTTCAGCTATATATTGTTCACGCTTTCTATCTAAGTTAGCTTGCTCAAGAATACTGTCACGTTGTTCTGGTGTTATCCCTTCAGCTTGCTTTGCTTCTCTTTGCTTCTGGTATTCCGCATATGCTTCATCTTTAGCATCTAACTCTTCTTCATTTAAATCTTCATCATATACTACTGGTACATCTTCATCTGTTTCTACAGCTTCAGCTTCAGCTAAAACAGTTTCATTATTCTCAATTATTTTTTGGAAAAGTTCTTCCGCTACCTCTTCAACTTGTTCTTCTGTAGGCTCTTCCCCTGTTATTTCTTTTAAGTTTTTCCTCGCTAGACCCCTGAAGTCTTCTTTGACTTCCTTTTTATCTTTTTTTAATTTCCTGTTACTTCTCCATATCTGAACTTTTGTGTCTGCATATTTCGGGAGGCTACCTATTCCAGTGAAAGTGCCACCCATTAACCCACCTAAAAGAAAAGACTTAATGCCTTCATCAACTACTTGTTTCCAAGTTTTGTCTGGGTTGTACGTCATGTACTGTATCAAGCTTTGAGCTAATGAATCAGAAAGTTCTTCCACCCCTTCAAATCCTGATTGCTTGAATGTGCTTTTTAATACATTGCTGACACTGCTCAAGCCTGTTGGAGTTTTTAATAAACTCTCCAATCCTGTTGCGCCAAAGACTGCAACAAGAGAAGCAGTTGCAGCACCAGATAATGCTGCTGGTAGTAATGCTTCCCCTGCTGAATTACTATAAGCAATATCTAGTATCTGATCTTCAGATAAATCAGGATTTACCTCTGTCAATAAATCAACTTTTTCTGAAGCATAAGTGTCAAGCGCATCTGAATATGTCCCAGCACCAGACCGTGTCCCATGAATTCCTGCCATTAAGCCTAAGCCGATTTTTCTTCTTAGGTTTTGACTGGCACGGTTAGCCAATCTAGTAACCGCTTTCTCACTTACTTCTCTTCCTAGTCTTGAGGCTCCATACTTTACAGCTTGTTTACCAATCTGACCAACTGCTAATCCAGTCCCCATAGTTCCAAGCATGATTGGAATTTCTTGAGCAATGGTTGTTCCTATTTCACCTCCAAGCCTAGCGGCTTCTGGGTCTGGAAAGTCTTCATAGCGGTCAGTAATTTTTTCTTTTACTATTCTCTCCGCTTCCTTTCTTTCTTTTACTGATTCAAGAAACTCATCTTCTAGTAAAGGTATAGCCTCATCTAGAGGGACTCCTGATGGAATATTTGGGTTGAAATAAGAAAAGGGAGGTAGGGAAGAGGTTGGTAAGTTTATTGTTTCGTCCAGTAACATCCATTCTGGTAAGTTTTGGTCAGCCCATTCAACGGCTGCAAGGCCAAGACCCTTACCCCCTTGAACTACATTAGCTTTTATCTTATTGAAGGTAGCTCCTAAGCCCTCAAGCTTAGACTCGCCCTCTTCATCTACTCCACTACTGAAATCAAAAGGAAGTTTTCTATAAAGACTTTCAGTTAAAGGCTCTTTCTCTTTCAGCCAAACACCTCTTTCCCCTAGCTCATTAACCTCACTAAAGTCTTCTCCTGTTTCTGGATCAATGAAAGAACTTGGATCTGTGTTCCAAGTATTAACTAAATCTCTACCTTCCCAGAAAAAATCAGTCCCTGCTCCCCCGTATCCAGCAACATCTCCATGCACTCCTCCTAAGAAAGAGCTTAACCCAAAATAACCATCATCTTGAGAGTCTTCTCCTTGCCGTATGTTATACATATCAACAAGAAGGTCTCGTCGTTTATCTTTGTCGGGATTTAATGGGTCGTTTTCTTCATAAAGACTGTCCCAGTAATCATCATCTAATCCAAAATAACCCATATTATATTATGTTAAATTTTAACTATTGCCTATAACTATTTCTATTAACAATATTAGTCGCTTGAGTTAGTAAGTATCTCAACTGACTAGGGTTTGATGTAGCCATTTTAGTTATATCAACAAGTGCTTGATCGCTAGTTATGCCGGGGCTTTCTTGCATAAAAAGCTCAATGGCTTTGGCTGCAACTTCAGCTTGATAGTCTTCTTCAGTTAATGGATTTCTATTAGAAATCCTCCTTTCTATTTCTAATCTTTTAGCTTCAAGATTTGGATCATCTATCACTTGTTCACCGTCTGACTGATTGGCTACAGTTTTAAGGGTTCCCTCATAAGACGCATCAGGATCAGTGTTATTAGGAAAAGGGATACCTTTAGTCTCAAAGGAGAAGTCAGAATCAAACGGATTCCATTCTGGTCTTTGGATAGCAGATTCATTTCGTCGGGTTGGGTTCTCATTAAAGAATCTTTCAGCACCAGTTGAGTATGGATTAGCTTTTACGTATTCAAGTGTTTGTTGCGTGTCTGCAAAATCTCTTCGCGCTTGTGCTTCATTTTGTTCAGGACTTCTTCTTGCCCTGTAAGCTGCGTCCCTTTTAATCTGTTCTGCTAATCTTTCTTCTTTTGCTTTTTTTCTAGCTTCGGACTGAAGCATCCTTGCTGCTTGTATCTGTTCCAGTGTTGCTTGGTTACTAGCATCTACAAATTCCTCAGACGAATCTTCATCACTTGAGTCTGAAAACAAAGTATCACCCCATCTTGGTTTATTTTTTTCACTGAATAAATTTTGAATACTCCCAACTTTTAAATCGTAAATACCAGCATTTTCATTGATCTCAGGACTTTCAGCAACAATAACATCGTTATCCACCAAATCATCCCGAAGCTTTAATGCAGTTTGCATTATACTCTTTTGCTTTGATGAATTCGCTGCGTTATTATTTATATCTATTTGGTGTAGCTTTAACCTTCTTATACCTTCTATAGCTTTTGCGTTGTTTGTATCTGCAAATTTATCGTGGAACTTAGCTAAACCTTTTAAAGCGTTTGCGTCCACTTTATTAAGGTCTTCTTCTTTTAATCCGAAATTCTTCCAAGTTTCTTGGTCTCCGAATTGAACAGCTTTACTTACTCTTGATAGCGTTGTCCCACTTCTTGAAAATTCGCGAGCTTCTTGAGATTCTTTACGCCTTCTTGCGGCATCTTGCATAGCTAAAGCAAAAGCATTTCTTTCATTAGCTGACCCTTTGTACTGTGAAAGATAACGACCAGAATTAAACGGGTCTAAGATTCCAGCTTTATAAACTGAAGCGTTACTTGCATCTGCCAACCGCCTGTCTTCTGCTCTTTTTTCTTTAGCAAGGCTAGATTGTAATGCCCTTTCTCTTGCCACCACAAGCTGTTGATTTTTTTGCCGCTGCCTTTGCTCTGCCATTAAAGATAAAGCCAGCTTTTGGTTTTGTGCTTGTTGTTTCTTAGCTTCTTGAGCCTGAATTAAAGCCATCTTTCTCTCTGTGTCTGGGTCTGCTCCCGTCCCAGCCATTGCATTAGCAAAGCTTGAGTACTGTATATCTGGGTTAGCATTCTCAAACCATATTGTTTCATTAGAAACATCTGGGGAATAAAAATCAGGATCAAGCATTTGCTGTCCCATTCCAACTGGATCAACGTCTCTGCCTGTCCCTATGCCTCCACCGTAGTTTTGCATGTAAGGTAAAGCGTTCCTTGTTTTTCTGGCTATGTCGTAAAATGTAGGCATGATTAATACTGTGACAGTATAAGTTTAAACTCTTTCTAAAACTCTTGGGTAATTATTGTAAAGTGGTGCTGAATACTGGTATCCATACAACCCATTAAGAGGGTTGACTCCGTACCCCATGAATGGTTGCTTAGGGAACCTTGCATATGGCTCTACTTGATTCATGTCGTAATTAACAAAGCTATTGTCTTGAGGGATTGGGGCCATGCCTTGGGCTTCAAGTGCTGCTTGGTACTCACGCGCTTGAGTGTACTCTGGGGTTTCAGCTAGGTGGTAAATTTGGTTTGCCCTGTCAATTTGCCCAAGCTGACCTAGCCTATTAAGCTGTTGGCTCTGTAGTTGGTTCCTTGCTTGAAGCGGCATTAGCTCTCTAGACGCTAGAGAATCCATAATGTTCTGACGGCGACCAATGTTAGACATCTGAAGTCTGTTTAAATAATCATAGTCAGCCCTGCTTTGGTCTGCTAATTGATTAGCAATCCCTGTTTCAATTTGCTGGCTACGGTCTGCTGCCATCCGATCCAATCTAGATCCCGCGCCTCCACGGCTCCTGAATCCTGCAAGCTTTAAATCTTTTCTTAGGTTCTGCCTAGCTAAATCCCCTGCTTGACGTAAAGCGTCAGCCCTATTTGTCCTTAGAGAATCCAGCTTACTTTCCATACCACCGCCATATATGTTAGATAAATAGCCAGCTTCCTGATCAGCGTATTGCTTTACACCTCCTTGGTTTAATGAGCTTTCATATCGGTCTAAAGCAGTGTTCTCTTTGTTCTGTTGAGCTTCTGTGCCTCCGATTATATCCTTAATCATATTCGCAAGGTCTTGGCTTCTTGGTGTAGCTACAGTTTCATATGGGGTCTTAGGCTGTTCTTGTTGTCCAAAAGGCATGGCAAGGGGCATGCCCATCATCCCCTGTCTTTTGGGTTTATTTTCGTCAGTCTGAAGCCTATTAAGATAATTAACAGCCATGCGGTGAATAATACCACATAGCAGCATTTTCTGGCTAACTAACTAAAGTATTTTGAAGCTCAGTTTGCCATTCATCTAAAGACTTATCCCATTCAGACATGTCTTTATCTACTGATCTATGGAATTTATCTTTAATCTTGTCGCTCCATTTAGGAAACTCTGGAATATCTATAGGAGTAGTAGACTTACTAGGCTCTATAGGCTCTACCCCACCTGATGTTAAAGTAGATTCTGACTCAGACCCTCCACTCTCTGGGCCTTCGCCTTTAAAGATCATGTTAATATCCCTCCTGAAAACTGGAGTGCCATTATCCAAGTTACCAACCTGACCCGTAACTAAATCAACAACATCTGGAGCTGATTCAATATCCAAATACAATACCCACCCGTATTTGATTTCGTCTTCTGGGTAGACAAGGTACGATTCAGGATCGTCTTTATGTTTATTCCACCAAAAGTTTGTTATACCTCCTTTACTAAACTGATCTCCATCGCCATGCGGCCTTCTTAAAGAAAATAATAACTCACAGAAAACCATCCATATTTGAAAGTAGTTAGGCTCTGTTGAAGAAAAGAAAGGCTTCTCTATTAAATATCTGTCTGAAAATTCCTGAGAACCTAACCCGAATAAATAAGACCATTCTCTTAAATTGTTAGCTTCTTCTGATGCTGACCCTGCAACAAGATCAAGTTCAGATATAGGGGCTTCCCCCATATACCAAAGCACTTGTCCTTCTGACGGCATATTAGCTTAATTGGTTTTGCACATATTGGAGCCATTCCTCAACAGAACTCTCCCATGTTTCCCATTCATTCTTTAACTCAGGGAATTTTGATTTCACGTTTGCTGGTACTTTAGGAAATGGAGGTAAAGGAACTTTAAGTTTACTTTTATCTGCACTAAGCCTAGCAAATGGGCCGCTCCCTCTGTTTACTCCGCCTCCACCTCCGCTACCAAAAGAAGAAAGTTTATCTTCAGATATTGTTACATACTGACGGTTATCTCCTACTTTCTCATAAAGCATACTTAAATTAGTATCAAAGAAAAAATCCCTGTCCCCTACTGATAAAGCAGGATAATCATAAAAAGGGTTTAATATCCACATCAACTCTTTCACCTCGTTAACCTCTAAGGTTCTAGTCTTAGCTTGAGATAAAAGAAGATCAGCTCTTCTTGTTTCTGCTTCGCTACGCTTTTTTGGTTGTGGCATAAAGTCTTATTGCAGTGGCATCAAAAGCACCAGCCGTTCCGCTTACAGATATTTCATAGTACAAGTTTCTTCCTTGCTCATACACTGGCCAAGAAAGTTCCTCTGAAGCTCTTGTGTTGTTTTCAGTATGTGCATTTCTGTTGAAGTTGGTAAGACATTTAACATCCTTGGTTCCTGCCTTACTCCAAACTAATCCACACCCAACTTTATTAGGGTCAACTGATTGAGCAGAGTTACCTACTCTTAAACTTATCTGACCGCCGACTTGATCATGATCAAACTCCAGAGTAACAACCCTAAGAAGCTTATTCCTAGTGGGATCGTTAAGCCTTAATGCTGGACTAGTTAGTATTGAGTTAAAGTCTTCATCTGTATATGTAGCGCAGGCAGTGTAGGGATGGGAACTAGTACACCTTTCTCTTTTAAAGTGATTGCCATCCTCCTTTAAGCAATTGTCCTTAGACCATGCCATTACAAACCTAATATCTTCAGGGCAAGCTTCGTCACATAAATCTGCAAACGTGCCTGTCCCAAGCTTAGTATACAAAGTGTCAGCAGCAGCGGTTGCAGTCCAATCTTCAGTAGCAAGGTTATCATCTGGGAACGCTGAATCAGAATATGTTTTAGTGGAAGTCGTAAGAAGATTATTAATGTTAGGAGCGCATCTGGTTGTGGAAAAATTTTCAGAACCAGAACAAACTGAAGACCCTTCAGCAGAGTCCCTATACTGATGTATACCGTGAGTCGCACCTCCTTCAGCACACACACAATTTGCAATAGCCCATTCAGCTATGCTTGTATAAGTCTGGTTTGTGAAATTAGTAAAAGCAGTAAAGCCTGCGTCCATGTAAGAAACATGTTTATACTTAGTGTTAATGATTAAAGTCTTATCATTCTTTGTGGCCCCTTTACTTGGCCAACTAATCCATATCTCATCTGTCTTTGCATTAAAAGCAGCTATAGGCAGTTCACATTTAGATGAATTAATATCATTGAAAATTACACTGGAAGCAAGATGTAACCAGCTCTCTCTAGCTGGCATTCCTTTGTATATACTGTAATAGTATATGCCATCCCGCCCTAAGTAAAAGTGTTCATTCCCTGCTGCAATTATTGTATTAGGGTAATTAGGAATTAAACTTCCACTATCATCATCTGAATACCTCTTCCTGAAAGTAAGAACATCAGTCCCGGTTCCTCCAGCAATTTCAAATTGCCATATACCTTTAGTAGTGTAAACAAGGAGAACATTAGCTAATGGTTCCATTCCTATAATATCTTCCCCTTGACCAAGGTCTTGGTATCCAGCTAATGAGTCGCTTATATTAGGGGTAATATCAAAAGGTTTCTTAAAGTCACTCCATATTAATCTATCAGGAACCCATTCGTTACCTTCATTAACATTAGCGTAAAACATAAGCCCCCTCCATTCCGTGATATGCTTAACTCTGTTAAGCCCTATACCTTTAAAGCTTTCTATTTCTTTAAGAGAGTTAACCTTATCAACAAGATTACCTGAGTTATTCCTTTCAGATTCTTTAGGTTGGTCTAATTTATAATAAACAGGCTTGGCGTTCTCGTTAACAAGAATAACAAACTCTCCTAGCTGTGCTGCTTTCCAAGCTCCAGTTGTTGCAAGCCCTTCACCAATAAGCTTCCAATTGTTTGTTTTAGTATTAAGCCCGTAAAGCCTGCTCTTAGTTCCAGCAAGCAGCTTAGTTACTCCGTTAGATATCTCTGCTTCAAATAAAAAGTTTATATCTTCTACTGCCGCTCCTGATGAAGTGTTCTCTAGTTGATTGTGTAAATCAGTGTTATTATAAGTAGTCCCTTCCTTGTAAAGAAGACGACGAAATCCGTTTGCTCTGCTTAAAGCCCCAGACGAATTAACCCTGAAGTTCTGAACCCATCTATGTCCTCCTGCTAGTACAGCATCTGGAGATGATGACGGGTCTAGTGGCCCAGTAAGTGGGCGAAGCTCATATAGTTTTGCATCTGGTGGAGTTCTCATGCTACATCATAATCTTGAGTTGCGTAAGTAATGAAAGCGCAGCCTCCTAAAGCTTTACCTCCTCTTGCGTATATTCCCCATTTATCATCAGCTTCACCATATGAGGCGTAACCTCCACTACCGGGAGCATTAAAATCAAAAGCATTAGCAATACTATCCCAATTTCCTGCCCAAGCGGCTCTTGCTTGAGTTGGGCCTTTTGGCTCTAAACTATCCCAAGCATTTCCTCCTACTCCCGGCGTACCAGCACCCATGCCGCTACTAGAACCAACCCCATCTGTTCCATCTGCACCGCCATAAAATAATACTCCTCCAACATTGCCACCAAAAGATTGAGAATGAAGCACAGCTACTCCACTTGCATTTGAGGTTCCATATCTACTTAAAGAATAGCCAGTAGCAGCGGTAGCACTGAATGTGTTATTAGATGATTTCCAGTATAATTGCTTAGACCCTTCACCTTTATTGCTTTTGGTTCCTGATGCTGAAGCTCCATCAGCATAGCCTCCTCCTTCTCCATTAGAAACCCAAGCAATTGGATGCCACCCATCATTGTTAGGCCCACCACTTGTGCCTTTCCTGACCTCTAATTGAGTTCTGTAAGGGCCAGTATTGGTAGTAATCCCATCTTGATTCCCCGGTCTTGGTTCGCCAGCAGTAGGTGGAGTAGTAGCGTCTTCTCTTCCTGACCCTCCGCTGATATAAGTAAATAGACTGCCTTGGTAAGAAGGCCAATAATTAGAATCAGGAAGATTTCGGAGTCCTGTTGTCGGGCCGTTGTCTAAATTATTTACATCAAGTGTTCTAACTCTAACCGAGGTAACATCCGTTAACTCAAACACAGCTTGTAGTATTCCTCCTGCGCCACCTCCACCACCACAAACTCTTGTTTGTTGTTCATCTGAAACTGAGTGAATAAGACCAAAAGTTTTAGTACTAGTATTAGGTATATTAGTGGTAGTACTAGCGGTTGGAGCATCCATCCCACTTAAAGGCTCGCAAATAAATTTGTTATTCTGAGTAAGAACTTCTTTGACGAGATATTTTTTCGCTGGAGAATCCCAACCAGAAGTATTCTGACCTTCCAATATTAACTCTTCTCCTTGCTGGAAGTTATGGTTCTGACCGCCTGCATTACTTAATGTAAACAAAATAGGCTGACCGTCTGTATATGCTGTCTCTGAACCACTTGAATTAACGCTTCCTATATTTGTAATATGAAACTTATTCCAAGTTGGAAGTGTATAGTCTCCGCCGCCTCCGCCGCCGCCGCCACCACCACGAAGCACAACACGCATCCTAGTTTTATTTGTCATTCCACTAGGTGATTCTTCTTGGCCTGAGTATAAAAGTTTTGATGAGCCTATAGGGGCGTAGTTAGTAACACTTCTACTGAACCCTATCACTGGCCCAGCGTAATCGCTCTTTGACCCATCAGCATTCTTAGCTACAACCCAATAATAATAAGCTTGCTGACCATTAACTGCATTAGAATTTGGGTCATCTTTTCTTGTAGTTGGATTATATAATGGGCCTCCATTCACATCTACGTATAGTATTGTTCCGTCTCTGCGTAAGCAAAGTTTAGATCGGGGAGCATTCATGTTACCAAAATTAGCAATCAAAGATTTACGGATTCTTTTAGTTGTGGTTGCGGTTATACTATTAGTTGTTCCGCGATAAATGTCATATCTAGTTGCGCCATTAACCTTACTAAACACAATTGGTATTCCTCCATTATGCCTAACAGCGGCTCCGGCTTTTATGAAAGGAGTTTCAAGGTTGCCGCCGGGGTTGGAATCAGTGATTGGGGTTTCTTCCCCTGACTCTACATCGTCACATTGTATAGCGCAGAAATCTGTTTTAAATTCTTCTGAAAAAGTTCCGTCTTCGTTGTATATATAACTGAACCAGTCGTACACACGACGAGGAAAATCCACTATTACTTTCTTTAGTCTCGCGCAAGCACTACTGTCTGTTGCTGGTAAAGTAGCTTTAATGTCGCTTGGTTTAATTGGTGATGCCATTTTATTGTCCTAAATTAAAATTTTTAAAAGTTATATCTAAATCATTAACAGTGGAGTGAGGGTAAATTTGACCTATTGTATGTGTACTCCCATCCCATGTAAAAGCAGGAGCTAAATGTTCAGCCCTTGTTCCTGCATTCGGAGGAACAAAACATGATTCCTCATTCTGCCACCTTTCATCATATACTAAATAGTCAACTGGAATTCCATTTTCAACTCCTACCGGAGCTGGCTTATCACTAGCTATATAAACATTGTTGTACCCTAAAACAACCATTCGTATTCCATAAACCTTAAACAAGTAAGGCTTATCTCCTTTAGATCTCCAGCGCATTTGCGGTTGGCCTTCTCTGAATTCTTGAGGAACTGTATCATCAATATGTATTTTAAAGCTCTTGTAGGCTGAACCTTCTACTGAAGTAGTATCACTTTCCCATTGGGGAATAAAAAGACTAACACAAAAATTACCACCGTTCCCTATGTTAAAAGGAATTTTAGCATTTCCGCTTCCACCGCTATTAGGATTTTTTTGGAAGTATCCAGCAACAGTTCCTTCTGGGCTTATCCCTCCGCTGCCGAAATCTAAATCAGAACAATGTCCATATATAATAACTTCAACTCTAGGCCATATACCAACTTGCTCAGTATATATTTGTTCTTGGCCAGACGGCAGGCCAAAGCCATCAGATGGCGAGCCTTTCGTTCCACCAGAGTTTGTTCGGAAATTGTATATAGCCGCAGCAGCACTCCAGTTATCATTTGATGACAAGTCTATACTACCATTGATTCCAATAAACTTATTATTATTTAAGTCACATCCTAAATCAGCCTTGGTTGCTTGGTAGAACTTAAAATCTTCATAGCCTTCTATTTTTTTGCAACAATCACTAGCGTCTGGCGTAGAAGGGTTTGGATCAGCTTTAGGAATTACTGGGCCGGGCAGAGTCTCTTCTTCAGACTCATTATCTTCCTGATCTTCTTCTTCATTGTTTTCACTATCAGGCTTAACTATATTCTTTTCTAAACATCCAGAAGCGCACATTTCTGTTTTAATGTTACGGCCAAATGTTCCATCTGCTTTAAACTCAGACCTAAACCATCTCCAAAAAAGAATAGCAAATTGCACATACTTAACTAAGCCTTGCGCTAACGTGTCTGTCTCTTCTGGCAGATACCTCTCAAAATCTTTTGGTCTTATATTACTAGGCATTGTTATACTGTCACAGGATAAGGTTCTCCTAGCCCTAGCATTCTAGATTTAGGTAGGAATGTATCACATATAAAACCCATAAGAATCTTATGAGTTTCTTTTGTTGATCTATTAAGGCATTCATAAAAAGCCCTAACTAAATTATAAGATATATATTGTTGAGCTTCCTTTGGCTTTAAGTGGGCGTGAAAGCTAACCATCTTTTTTCTATTTAAATAAATATCATCTCCAGCAGATATTCCAAGTTCAGTTAGGAGTTGATCTTTATTGCTGTCCACATTAGAGAAAGATGATTTCCATAATCCATAGTTATGAGCCTCACTGAATAAAGAGGTGTCATATTTTTTATACACCCTACCTAAACATTCCTGCTCTAAAAAATTGGAGTCGTTCCTAAATGCATTTGCCCAGAACTCAGGGAACTCTGGATCACTGGAGTAAACATATCCTGCATTATAAATACCATATGCTTGGCAGGCTTCTTCAGTGATTTCATGTGGACTTAAAGAAACTGGATGCTTGAAATTACAAGTAACTGGATTAACCATGATGATATCAGCATCTAAAAACAAAGTGTTACCACTTCCTTTTATTGCTTTGGACATGATGTCCATCTTTAAACTTCCTTCAGCAGGGTTCCATAAGTCCCCCCAACTTGCACAGTCAGGCCATATGTCTCCCAAGTTTTCTGGAAACTCTTTACGTCTTTCATTGAGAAGTCCGTCTGGAATTTTAGTTACATCTACATTAGATGGAATATCTTCACCTAAACATTCTTCCCCTAGATCATCAGTTAATAAGTAAATTTTTTTATCAGAATGAATGCGTATACTATTCATAAGTAACGCAGCTTCATACCCATGAATGCCAGTAGCTACTGTACAGTAAGACTCAAGATTAGATGGGCCTTCATCAGATTGTCTAGGAAGGCTTTTAAAATGATCCGCTTGAGTATTAAGTTCCATTAGGTGGGAGTTATCTCTGATTCAAAGTTATCTGTAAAGACGGTTTCAGTTGTTGTCCAAGTGTCTCCTGAGCTTGTTCCTTTTTGTAAAGTAACTTCGGCAATCACAACACCATATGGTAAAGGAGCTAAAAACTCATCTGCCCCGCTTGTTAAATATCTTGAATCTTCATTCCTGTCACCAGCTACAACAATCCCTTCGTCTGCTATGAACCCGCTGAAGTCAGATATTTTTAGTGGGTCTTCTGATGTCCCTTTGATATTAACACATCCTTTATCCTTAAATATTCTCTCCCTTTCCGTCTTAGGGATTTCGTAACCAGAAAAGGTTGGGTCTTTTAAAACTTTTTGGAAAGAGTAAGGATATTGTTCTATTCTGATCTTGCCTTCTTCTCCAGTTACTTTAGATGGTAATGGAATAACTAAATCATAAATTCCTTTTTCTGGGTCAATTTCCTGCGTGAATTCATATAGCACACCTTCAATCCTTCTGGTTACAAGTATTGGTATGTTGTTAATAATTCCCCCATCAACAATCCCATCTGCATCAGGATATGTAGCCCTTACATCATTTTCTAATTCTCCAACTTGAGTCCCGCCAATACTCACCCTAATAGAACTTCCTAGTTTAGCCCCATTTCTTCCATGCTGATTTGTAAAAGCTGCTCTATTCTTAATCTTGTTACCTCCAACTTTTAGAACTAACCTATACTTTTCCCCTGCGTTAAATTTAAATTCAGTTTGAGTTTCTATGCCTCCAAAGTTGTGGTCTATAGGTGCTGTAATTACTTGGCACTTCTTATTTTCGTAATCGTCATGATAGTAACTTTTTAGTTCCCACTGATCTCCGTCTTGTGTTTGGTTTTCTTCTGAAAGTAATGAGTACCCAGTGTTACCTATTAAACTTACATACATTCCTGCATTAGGATGCGTTGTGTTGAATAAATCTTTACCCATAAGATCAACACTGTTCTTACATACATTCCAGTTTGTTAAAGTTGTACTGATGCCAAATTGGTCACGTAATTGAGGCGTGTCTCCTTTACCTAACCCAGTCGTTGGGATGTAAAAACAAGCCCTGTTATTTCCTGTGCTGCCCCCAGTATTGTCTTTACATATTGTTTGAAGAATACCACTAAACAAACCCTTTAAAGCATCGTGATTTGTTGGGAAGAAAGTTAATGAAGTCGCACTAGAAGTATCGTTTTGATAACAATTTGCAATTAGTTTTAAATAGTTTTCTACTGTGACAGTAGCCCCGCTAGGGGAACCTCCAGAACAACGCTTAATAGATTTTGTTGAGTCTAACATAAACCCAACCACAGCAATCATTGCATCATGCCCTAAAGTTTTAAGGCCAGACCCTGCCATTTTATCTCCTCTTATTTCCGCAGCAATACTGATAGGATCAGGAGCGCAAACATTTTCGTAACCGTCAGTAAGTAGAATAATAAGCTTTCTTGGCCAAGCAGAATTTCCAGAAAGAGCTACACCAGTTGGATTTTCAAGATGTGCAGCTTTATTTGTAGCTGTTGTTCTTGCTCCTTCTGATTGGATTATATCAAAATTTTCGTTTGACCCTTTAAGTAAGTCGTAAGCCATCTCCAAACCACCACCTATACTTGTCCAACATCCTCCACCTTCAGGGCCAGTTCCTCCATCACAATCTTTTGAAACAACAAAGCCGGGGTCATCAACTAAAGATAAAGCAGCAGTTTTAGTGTCAACAAAATCACTAACAAGAGTGACTCTACTTTCAGGTTCGCCATCTCCTCCATCTCCTGCATAGCTTACAAAAGCCATCCGGTCTATTTCTTTACCTACAGTAGAATTAACAGAGCCACCTCCAGATGTGACTATCTTGTCGTCTTCACTATCCCAAAGCTTTGAGTTTTTAATAAGTTGCCTGCAAGCTTCACGGGCTGCTGACATTCTAGTTTCATTTCCTGAGAAAGCTGAATCTATTTTCAGCATTGAAGCACTCCTATCTAAAACAACAACAATGTCAATTGCACTACCTTGACAGTTTTGCTTAATTGATACAGTAGAGTTTGCACTTAGCTGGTGTGTATATTTTTTAGTTTCACCATTAATAATAATTGAAGGAGTATAAGTGGCAGTGACTTTTACTTGCGTATCAAGATCAGTCTCTCCTGCTTTAAACTCTCCATTCCCTTTGCTTTCTAAAATAACAGACTTAGCTGAAGACCAAGCTGCATCTTCTGTTACTTTAATGGCTTTAATGGTTCCATCTGTGTATTTTAATTTCAGATAGGCATTAAAATTAGCGGTTCCTGATGAACCAATATTTACTCCATTTGGGTCTCTAACTTCAAGCCCATCAATAACTGGAGCATTCGTGCAAAAGTTTTCACCCATGATGGCTGCATACAATGGATCAGATAAGCAACGTGCATCTTCGGTGTCTTCAATAACCACCGGAACTTTTTCCCCAATGCAGGGAACTTTATTTATATTATCAAACTTCATTAGTTAGTTACTGTTCTTTTGGTGGATGTATCAGACAAAGCTTTAGTTAAAGTGTAAGTATCTATTGTGGTTCCTGCCTTATCAATAAACTCAAACTTCAAAGTAGTTCCATCTACGGTTCCTTTAATAGCCCCATGCCCATTTGCTGCGCTGTGAAATTTCTCTGAAGTATAACCATTTGGTAATGTAGCACCGCTTCCACGGAGAGGCGCACCGCCTGCTCCATTGACTAGGTATCTGAAATCGTTTGCGTCTTTAATTCTTTCATAGTTATGAGCATGACCAGAGATAACAACATCAGCACCCATTGCAGGAAAATCCCAACGCATATCTGTATCACCGGGGCCATGCCCTCCACTAGCAGTCTCAGATGAGTAAGGTGAATTATGAAAGTAAACCACTTTCCAATGTGATGAGCTATTACCAAGCTTTGACTCCAACCACTCATGCTGCCCTCCAGTAATCCCAAGACCAAGCTTTGCGTTGTAAACACTGTTATCAGTTCTCTTATTGGAGAACAGGCAGAAGAAATGGATCGGGCCTTTAACAAAATCGTAATACTCTTCATTGTTAGGAAGAGTGAAATAGTTTTTATAGTGAGCTAGTCCTGCATCTGTTGTGCCATAAGCTTCAGTAATATCATGGTTTCCTATTGAAGGGAAAAACCTATTACCAGTTGTTGCATTAGATGTACTTGTGTAACCATGCAACCCAGACTGACCATATGGGAATATGAAATCTGAGTACCACTGACCTACGTTAGTATCTAAATCTGTAATAGTGGATTGGTCTCCACCAGTAGCTCCATAACTATTATCTCCTGTCGTTATAATAAACTCTGGAGACCAGCCTTTAACTAAGTCTGCAACTGCACTAGAATTAGTTCCATCATAAGCAGTTCCAGAGCCTCCAGTTGATGCCCCATAATCCCCAATAACACCAAAAGTAAAACTAACATCTACAGCAGCGTCAGCAGCTAATGTAGTAGTTGCAGCTTCTGTTGTAGCAGTAGTTGTGGTAGTAACATTTAATGCTTCATTGAATCTTTGGTTTCTTCTTTGAGCTAATATGTCATAAGCCTCTGGGCAGAAGAACGTCTTTTTGACTTCTGTTTGCTTTTTACATTCATGAATCAAATCACCCATTGCAGTATCAAAGTCCATGCTCATATACTTGTAACGCTCATAGTCGTTATCAAAGTCACGGGCATACTCCCTTTGAACATATAACTTAACAGCCCTTTTAAAATCAATGTCTTCAATAACTGCATCGTCCAATGAATACCTAGTCTTCACACCGTCCCACTCAACAACAATAACCTCATCAGAATTAATCCAAGGAGATATGTAGATACGGTTTCTGTCTATAGCCCATTGACCAATCACCGCTCTTCCGTGCTTGTTAGTAGTTAAAGTTTTTGTTGTGCCGTTACGTGTAACTCTAAAATCAGAATCTTCTTCTGGGTATTTGAATCCCATAGGAAGAGGATTTTTGTCTAGGTTTCTAGGAGGGTAAACCATAGATAAAAGCTTGAGGTTGTTACACTCAAGCTGATCAAGGCTTACTTGTGTGAATAAGGCTGGGTAAACTTCGTCCCCCTCCTTATCAAGCACAGTATATACTTTGTTAATACGGCCCTTGGGCGCATCAATAACAGTCTTCCCTCCTTGAAAATAGGTGGAACACTGCGGGTATCTATTAATATTTCTAGACTGAAGGCATGGAACATACCGCTGGAGGTGAGTTACTGCCGCCTCAAAACTTTTATGTATGGGCGCAACAAGGTTTTCTGGAACCCCTTCAGGCCAGATGTCGCTTCGCAACTCTGTTACCAGTTCGGTAAATCTCATGTTTAATCTTCAGTTTTTGTAGCAGCTTTACGCTTTCCTACTTTTGGTTTGGAATCTTCTGGGAGGGTTTTTTCTTTTGCTTGTCCTTCAACTGCGGCAGCAGCAGGCTCTTTAGCCCCCACAGCATTTTTTGCCACGGTCTTGGATCGTCGTAATCCGTCTGCTTTGATTTCTTCTCTCCATAGCGGCTCGGATGGACTGGATTGATTCTTTTTTTTTAAACGCTCATACTCTTCTTTAGTTCCTTTAGATACCCCATACATTCCATCTAAAGGCTCAACCAGTTTATTCATATCGTCATCAACTATTGCGTAGCCGATTGGAACACCTTCCGGTCTGCCTAAATCCTCAATGGGAAGAAGTATCTTTTCAGGACTCTTGGCAAGATTGATCTTATTCATAGGGGACTCTTGCCTCCAATAATGCTTTTTTGGACTAGCCATACATGAAGACTATATAGAAAAGAGGGCGGTCTTGACAACCGCCCCCTTGCAAACTTGTTATTTAAAACTTATTAGGTCTGTTCTATTTCAGAACCGTCAAAGTTCTCAATGATGAGGTTGTCCGTAGGACACTCAACAATTGCTGTCCAAGTGGTGGAGTTCAGCGTTGTCTCCTTAGTCGGGTTGTTCATCACGCAAGCGTATGTTGAGTCAGACTTAGCAAGATCAGCCAAATCACCAGTCTTATGAACCACACGATTGGATGCAATGATGCCGGGGTAGATACCGCCACCTAAATCCAGAACCATAAGGAACCTTCCATGTGATCCAGCAGTTGCATGACCAGCAGCATTAGCGTCACCAGCAGCAGCAGCCGTTACCATGTCATCCATGAACTCGTTAGTGATCACGTTCAGTGTCACCCCGGCTGGGTAATGCAACTTGTAAGACTGTGCATAGAAACCCAAGTTAGAGATGTTCTTATTGGTAATGTCATAATTGACATTCAACGTAGAATCACTCTCAGTCTTGTAGTATTTCATCATCACATTGAAGATGTTCTTTGCAGTCTTAGAGTCTGTGAACACATCAATAGAATCAGCAGGCTTGCCTTGATCCTTGCGTGAACGAACTAGCTTAAAGATGTCCTCCTCAAGGAACTCATCTAGTTTTAATTTTGTCCCCAACTTATCAGTAACACGACCAGTGTCAGCTAACTGACGGTAAACACCAATAGCATTTGCCCGGTAGCCGATTGCAGAACCCTCAATATCAGTACCCCAATCACTATCTGTTGATGCGTTACTAACTGAATTAATTACATCTAATTCCTTGTATGTCGCAAGCGACTGTTTAGGCCCAATTGGCTGACCCCAGAAGAATGAGTTAACCCATTCTTTTTGGTGCGTTAATCCTAATTGAGCGTTTCGCTCTGCAAGAGGCACATCTCCAAACTTATTAAAGTAAGCATTTGTCCTCATCATGCGCTCTAGCCATTCTTTGTAGAATTCTGAAACGCAAAGCGAAGTCCGAGATGTTTGATACCAAAACGGAACGTGCTTCAAAGTATTAAGAGCAGGACGCTGTTCGCACCATGTCTCAAAATCATTGATGTTATTTGTGCCTATCACACAAACACCGCCACCGCCAGTGTTATAAGCACCAACAGCAGAACCTATTTTGTTGTTACCAAAAACAAAATCTGAGGCAGCAACATCTGCATTGTTACCCCAGCCGCTTTGGAATTTAACACCTACGTCAACAAAGGTAGCTCCTTGAACAACACTTACAATCTTGAAGGCAAACCTATAGCCTGCACCCGTGTCGGCTTTTTTAGTAAACCAATTCAGAGTTGCGCCCGTAGTGAAATACTCTTTCGCATTAGGCTGGTTTCCAAAATCATCAGTAGGCTGATTAACTCTCAATACCCATTGGCCTCCAGCAGCAGACACTGAAGCTGCAAGTGGGGGTTCGTGAGTTACAGAGGCTGTGGATGTGTTAAGGCTAGATGATGTTGCGCTTGTTTCATAATCATAAGCATGATCAAACAGTTTATCAACAATCCAGTAATTGTCCTTAATTACATCTTTCTGTGCTGCCAAAATGAAAGGCTCAATCTCACTATTGCCGCCAGCAATGCTGCGCTTTGTGAGGGTACTTCCCATAGATTTAGCACTAGACATTAGCCAGTCATACATACCGTACTGACGGCCACCGCAAGCTTTAAGCTCCATCTGAGTTACTAGAAGGCTTTCCATATCACGGTAGCGAGAAAAGCCCGTTCCCATGTTGTTGTTAGACGCATCAGTGGCGGCAAATATTGCATCTAAATCCCCTGACTCTGCTAACCCTACATCAGCCCGTGTCATTGTTCCACAAGAGCTGTAGCTATTCCATATAGCTGTATTCGCTACACCCGCAGAAGTGAACTGCGTGTCCCGAAATGTGCTACTTCCACCACCGCCTGTGGGCGGTACATTTGTTCCAGTTGGCATAATTATCCTTTTTCTTTAAACAGAAACTTCTGTTTGATGGAGAGAGTATATCATCCCCATAGACGTTTACTCATATTTTTCCCATCACCTAAATCTACAGTTGCAGCAGGGTTGCCCCCTGTGGCAGTTACTGCTTCACCCGCAGTTGACGGAGGGTTAGTTTTAACCCGTTTTTGTTGGGCGGGTTTAGGTTGCTCATTTTTCTTCGGGGAACTTTTTTGCCCAGACTTATGCTGAACGTACTTGTCAAAAACTTCACGCTGCTTATCAATGCGGTTTTTAGCGTCCTGACCGACATCTGATATATACATTGCTTTAATGTGTTCTGGTTGTATACGCCAGTAACTTAATCGCTGCGTCTCGTTCATTGATTGCCATTGTTGTGTTGTAGCAAACCTTCTACCTTGATGCATTTGATCATTTAAAGGAAGGTTAGAAATATCCTTCTCCTTCTGTATAGCAAAGTCTATCAGCTTCTTATGGGTTTCATTGTTTATATTTAATCTAAACTTTTTGGAAGGATGAGTCAGCTTCTCAAGCTCATACAAAGCTTTCTCATTACTAGATAAAACTTCATTAAGCACATCGTGAGCCACAGGGTCAGAGTCTTTGAGGGCATCACCGCCCCCATCTTGAACTACCTTCAAGTAGTTTTCGTCTGCCATCTTAACTATTTCGGCAACACTGGAATTAGATGCAGCTTGAAGCTCCTCCTTCATATTGCCTTCATCAACAGAAGAGCGAAGCTCTTCAATTTGGTCACGATAAGAACGCTCCTGTTCTTGTATTAAACTGCGAGCCTTAACAGTAATCCTTGCATCAGTGAAATCATTAATGTCGTAAGACGGCTGATTTCCTGAAATGAAATCCTCATGCTCTATGTCATCAAGAGAAAATTTTCCAGACGGATTATCTTTTAACCATTCTGTCTTATACTGTGACAGTTTAGTGAGGTAATCTAAGTGCTTATTTCGTATACCTTTATACTTAGAGTCTTTCTCCATTTCAGAGAAAACTTCTAAGTCTTTTTTATTTTTAAGCTCAATCTCATTAACTGCTTTTTTCTCAACAACAGGCTCTTGAGGTGAAGTAGAACTCTGTGCAACTGACTCTGCCGTTGTTCTAATAATATCTTTTATATCTTCAGCGTCTATTCCCTCTTTCTTTTTACGTTTACGTTTAGCTTTTACTGGCTCCTCTTCAGCCTTTAGCTCTTCTTGTTGCTCTACCTCTGGCTCTTCTTGTTGCTCTACCTCTGGCTCTTCTTCAACTTCTGCTTTTACTTCTTTAGCTTTAGGCTTATTAAACCCTAGGCGATCCATGAAACTATCCACTGCATCTGAAACCTCTTCAGTTTTCTGGCCTTCTGCTGGCTCATTAATTTCTGGTGCTTTTTCTTGTGGGGGTTCTGGGGTAGCGGCTGGTGTTTCTTCTTGGCTTTGAGGTGGGGACAGTACATCCATAGCCCGTAAAACCCCTGATTCTTTAGGCTTAGGATTGTTTATATCTTCATTGCCTTGCAGTCCTTCAGCTTCAGCGGCTTTAAGGACTTTCATTGAAGGCAAGACTGTTTCCGCCATATGTCGTTCTACTCTTTCGGCTATTTCACTCATAAGATTATTGTTCTATAGAAATTTTAGTTATAGGTAGCTCCATTTGACCCGAAGCAATTGTGGTTAATATAGTCAAAAAGTTCACCAATTGACTAGCTTTATCCGCTTCTGCCTTGGCATCTGCTTCTTTGCGGGGGTCTGCAATTGATTCAATTAACAGCCTAGAAGCTGCTTCTTGGTGGGAAGCAATCAATCCTTTTATATGTTTTTTTAACTTAGCGCACTGGCCCTGTTGGAGCCAATGTTGGATCTCCAGCATCTGCTGGGATTCCAGTGGGGATTGGGTTATCTGTATCATACTGTTGAGGACTTGGCGGCTGTGGCCCACCCTGAATAGCATTAACAATTTGTTGTATCATAGTGCTATTTTGCTGTGTGCTTTCAGCTAAAGGCTTTAAAGCCTCGCCTACCTCATTTATTATTGAGTTCCTAATCTCTTCAGCTACTGCCGCCATCTGATCTCCTTGGCCTGCTTGGCCTTGAGGCTGATCTTCTGGACTTAGTTTCTGAAGTTTGAAATCTTTCGGAAGCCCTAGTTGTTCACCAATTTGATTTATAACATCAAGCACTTGATCAATACCAACTGTCTGCCTGATCTCTGGATCACTAGCCACCATTTGGTAAAGCTGAGTTAAGGCAGCAGCCATAGCATTATCAGATATACGATCTGTTGAATCACGGTAACTACCAATAACATCAAGACTGAGGGCGGTCTTTTGCCCACGAACCCCAACTAGGCCAGACCTATCTGCGTCTTGCTCTTCAAGAGTAAACCCAAGATCATTGATCTGTTCTGGCGTGTAACCAGAATTAATTTGTGCATAAACTTCTTCTTCACCATACGCCATTAACCCGCGATAAACTTGCTCTTTCCAAGCAAGCATTGCGTCATCTACAGCCGATGCGGTAAAAGCTAAACGGGTTGTTGTAGTTCCTGCAATCGTCCGAACTTCTTCAGCAGTCTGTTCATGACTAGCTACTTGTGCAATTTCTTGTGCAGAGATAACCAGTAAACGCTCCAGCATGTCTATAACCTGACGCATTGCCCCAACTATCCCATTAGTGTCTAATGCATTAAACCTTACAGAAGTGAAAGCTTCTCTTACATCACTCTGGGCAAACTTGTTTTGTCTAGAGGAGAACGGCATAAAGTTTAAACTACGGAACAACTTCTCTCCCCAGTTCTGTAGCTTGTCTATCATATCCTTTGGCACTTGATCAGTATCAACAAAGGTCATGTTTGCTAAATTCTGCTTAACACTTAAAAGATATTGGCTAAGTAAGTTACCTACTTGATCTTGGAATGGAATTATCTCAAGACTTAATGACGAGTTAATACTCTTTCCTTCGTGAGGGTCGTAAGCGTAGTAAATAACCGGGCAATAGGGGATAGGAGCAGCATACAAAATAGTGTCGTCGTTAGCCAAACAAAAACGAAACCACACAGGATGGTCATAATCGCCAAGGCCATGATCGCTTGGAATAATTTTTTCATAATACTCTGTAACTAATACCGCCTTATCATCATCAGTTGAATTATATACAGTATCAATGCTTGATTCTCTGTCAGTAATTCCAAAAGAAGCCCTGCTCTTAGGAAACTCCATAGTACAAGGAGATACCAGTTCTAAATAAGTTCTAGCTCTACCAAGAAGATCACTTGTTTTTCCGTAAGTTATTTTATCTGTATTCCAGAACTTACTGTTTGATCGGATGTCTCGGTAACGCATGATTCTCCAGTAGCCAGCAAACATGCAACCGGAGTCTGAGTTAAATGTTGTAGGTCTATGAGCTTGATCAAGGAATACTCTACTAGGATGAGGTAGATTATATCTTATTCCTTCTTTAGAGTATTTTTCTTCCTCTTCTCCTGTTTCATCTAATCCAATCTGCTTTTCTGAATGCCACTCTTCCTGTGGAAACTGAGCGGCCCACCCGTAATGAAGCATATGGAATATAGACTGTTTCAATAATTCACTGTACCCATATTGGTTTGATATCACTTGAACCCTGTCAGTTATTATCTCTGACCGAAGCTTATTAGTCGTAGTGTTTTTACCCATTTCATACTTAAACAACGGGTACTGACGGCGATCATTATAAATTCTAGCCCAACGGATTGTCACATAAGAACGAACTAATGGGACAAATATATTAAAGAACATTGGGAGGTTTAGTTTCTGCTTCTGGCCTTTAGTATCCTTAACATCTTCAAGCATGCCAGTAAGACCCCAGTCTCTTGCTGCATTAAGAACAGATTCATCACTTAGATCCTGATCTGAAATTGAATGAGCAAGAGTGTGACTAACTTGTTTTAATGGAGCGTCCCATGCAATATCAAGCGCATGATAAATTTTATGATTTTTAATACAATGGTTTAGGCCGTCATCAATTCTGTGCTTTATCCTATCTAAAAGAAATGCGCCTTTATCTGATATCTCTGAATCATCCCCAGCAAAAACTTTTTTAGCAGTTTCAGCATTTACACCTCTTTTATTTAGTACGTTTAAATCTATCATTAGATTATCTTAGGTGACTTTCTAGCCACCATGTTTTTGTGAAACTGATCCATTATCTGTTTCCTTTTTTTACCGCTCACCGGCCTCCAAAGCTTAACATATCCTACCATTCCGGCCACCTTTACATTGCCTTCAAAATACAAAACACTCCTATACCCTCGGCCAGTCTTTGGCTTTAAGTCGTGGAGCTTTATATCTGCATCTATGGTTCCGTCTTCTTTATAATTTACCAAGACGTTCCACTTCTTAGGCTTCTTTGGCATCCTCTTTCATTATAATAGCAACAGCTTTAGGAGCTTCTTCCTCGTCGTACTCTTCATCGTAATCATCATCTCCGTATTTCTCAACAGATTCTGGATCTACATCAGCTACTAATTGTTCAGCGTTTTCGTTAACAGTAACATCAAGTGTTATTGTGTGAGTTTCTCCCGGCTGGCAGTCAGCGAAAGCTTCCTGCATAGCCGGATCAGTTAAGTCTATTGTTAGTTCATTTGCCATAAAGCCCGTAAATCGTTAAGGTATCACAGATATGCCGCTTGATGCTAGTGGATGCTGGTATCCATCAATCAGCCCAAAGCAGCTTGAGATATTCAACTGCACAAAAAGATACCTATTAGTTAGTGGGCCAAGATACTCTTCTAAAACAATTGGCGTACTCCACCGATTAGTAAGACATTGCTGGGAAACCAAAGGTGGGCGAGTTGGTATATTCTGTAAAACCATACGTAACGCAAAGTCTGGTGTTTGGTCTGATTTGATAGACCTTATACTGCCTGAATGGGAGGCAAACTTACAAGGATTCAAGATCACTGTTCCTCCAAAAGTTGATGGAGTCACTAAGATGCATTACTTGCGCGTATCTAATATGCACGGGAATGAAACAGAAATACAACTACATTCTTTAGATGTTGATCACGACATTGAAGAGAAGATTAAAGGAACTAGGTTTTCTCTTATATTCTTTTCAGAGCTTTCAAACTTTAAAGACATGTGCGTGTTCACAATATCTAAAGGCCAGCTCCGCTTACCGGGGCTTGCCTACATGTCTCACCAATGGATAGGGGATACGAACCCAGCAGAAGAGGGAACAAACTCATGGATATATAAGCTTTGGTATGAAGAACCAAACAAAGAAGACCATCCAGATCCTGAGTATGCAGAGCAATTCTCTATAATAGAATCCATGATTGACGATAATCCGTACTTATCTGAATACGACAAGAAAGATTTGATTGCCACATTCCGTGGAGATCCTGAGATGTATGATAGATATGTTCTTGGGAAGTGGACAGCCTCTTCAACAAACGCACATTTCGGGAAAGTATTCAGAGTGGATACCCATGTAGTTGGTAACACAGACAGCCCTATTCAAGATGAATGGGAAGTAATCCTACCTACAGAAAACTGCACTGAGCTTATAGGGGGTTGGGATTTAGGAGACAGGAACCATGCATTTCATATTCTAGAAAAAGTAGACACACTCCAAGGAATTAGATGGACTGTGTTAGATGAGCTTATTGTCTTACATCAAGATGTTTCTTTAGAGGACTTTACTGGGGAAGCTATGGAAAGAATTGAAAAACTAGAAGAGCATATAGGTAATAAAGTTAGATGGACTCACTGGTCTGACACATCATCAATGGTTAGGTACAGAGCAAGCGCAAATTCTTACGATCATAGAGTAGTTGCGGCTGCAAGCGGTGGGAGAATAAATTTAATTGGCGCACCTAAGTTTGCAGGATCAGTTAGGCAGAGAGTAAAACTACTTAAAGACTTACTAATGCAAAACAGATTGCACATATCAGCAAACTGCCACGGAACAATTGATATGTTCAGGTACTTAAAGAGAGGTAGTAGTGTTGGAAGATACGTTTCTAACGACAACAACAAGCACAGTTTTGACTCACTAAGCTATGCTTTAATTGGCGAAATGTCTGCCGACCTTGAAATTTCCAGCGATCCGACCACCGGAAAAATCGGCTTAACTTCCGTCCCACTTTAATGCGAGGAGACTTAAACGGATTTCTTCTTGCCACTTTTTTTCTTCTTAGAGAACCCAGACTTCATGTTAGAATAGGAACTCTTTGAGATTGTGGAATCTTTTTTAGAACGACTTGTACCAGCCTTCTTCCTCTTGTTTATATTATCATATAAGCTCATTACCATTTAACTTTATGCGACCAATATCTAGGACTTAATTTTGAAGGGCTGCTATCTTGCGCGTTATGCCTAGCATAATACGATTTTTTCCTAGCTTTATCTTTAGCAGATGTAGGGTTTTTACCCGCACCGCTTACCCCTTGCTGCCCAAACCTTACAAGTTTAACTTCGTCACCATCTTTAGCTACAACTACGTGAGACTTACTTGGGTGGTTCGGTGTTCTTTTTGGTTTGTTGTACCCGCTTACTCCTGCCTTTTCTAGGCGAGGATCTTTTTTCTTTGCTGCCATCTTTAGTTTTGTTCTTTGTTGTTTTCTTTTTAGCTAACTTTATTTTTTTTCTAGTTGATACTCTAGGCTTGCCAATCTTTTGAGTACTGCCCTTGTCCACTCTGGGGCCGCTTTTGCAGCATCTGGAAACTGAGGGTGTTCCACCATCTCTTCCACATTGTTCAGCTTCGTCGTCGCACACCCCTGAGTCAGTAAACTTATCAACAGCATCATTGATAAAATCAAGTTTCTCTTCATATCTATTCTGAGCTTTTCTTTCTTTTCGGAATTCATCTATCTTCAAAAAAAACCGCCCCAATATAGGGACGGCCTTGATTAAAGAGGCTATCAGTTTAAGGATGCCCATTGTACTGTCACAGTATTAAGCGTCCCCGTTAGATGCCTTCTCTGCTTTCTTTACGCCGTGGCGCAAGAACAAGGCTAGTAAGCTTGTTATAACTACATTAGCGGCAGCACCTAGCTCTAGATCACCAGTAAAATAACCAGCGACCCCAGCAATTGCTCCCGTAATGGCAGTCCAAAATGTTTTTGACCGGATCATTTCTTCTTACGATTTTTTGGTTTCGGTTTATTAACTTCAACTGCTCCCAACTTAACAACAGTAGACCCTACCTTGTTGGTAATGGTTAATGTTGGGAAAGGAACGTCAATAGCTAGGTAAGGAACTTTAAAGAAAAGTCCTTCAGGTGAAACTTTAGCATCTGGAACAGTTCCAGCTTTTGCACCTAAGCAAAGAGAAGGGATTGGCCAGCTAAGTTTTTGCCCGAATAGTTTAACATTTGGCGTTGGCTTTAAGCCTGCTCCAAATAAACTACTTGCGTTGGCGTTAGACGTTAGTACGAATAATGCCCCGATTAGTAACACACAACTTAATGTTGTTTTCATTTTGATTTCAGTAGGTTTAATATCTTGAGAATAATATAGACGAGAGTGGCAGTACTAATAGCTACTTTTAATAGAATATCTATTTGAAGCATCCAGTTCCCTATTCCAAGCCCCGCAGATGCGAAGACCTTTATGTCGTCTATTGCTCTCATCCATTACCCTTCAGACTCCTCTGCATCTGGCATTTGAATCTCCGGCGCAGGGGCTTCTGAAAGCCCTAGCTTAGAGGCAACTATTTGAGCTGCCTGCTTAACTTGATCGTGATCTGCGGCAGTAAGCCTTGCTTGTGACGCAGCGTTAAACAGAATCTGCACAGCAGTCTGTACTTGTTGGTCTTGACTATCTTCAGCCATAAGAGAACGTACTCTAGCAGAAAAGGGCTGTTTATAGCAACCCCTCCGCTGTCTCTTTTTCTTGGGTTTTGGCTTACGCTTCTTCCAAGACAAAGCTAATCCTCTTTCTTACAATCTCCCTGACAAGTATCGTCAAAGCAATGCGGGTTTTCACACTTACTCTTCACCTTCAGTGTCTTCCCCCTCTTCATCAACTTCATCCACATCAACAACTGGCTCAGGCTCAGGTATTGGCTCAGGCTCAGGCTCAGGTGCTGGTTCCACAGTAGTATCAACCGTTATTTCTGGAGACTCAAAGTCCTCCACGTTTTTAGGTTGAGCTTTCTGAGCTTCAATCTGGGAATCCAGAGAAGCAATCCACTTGTTGTCAGCAGCGAACTGTGACACTAGAGCGTTTGCTTGTTCCTTAAACTCATTGAGCATAGGCATACTATCCATTGGATATTGGTATACCCCGTCAATGTACGAACTGTTCCCGTCTGAGTCTGTTGCTGTTAGCCCAATGATCACCTCGCATACGCAGTTGGGGTCATCCGATTTGTGGCGCGGCTCTAGCCTTACGCACTTGTATGTATTAGACATTAGTATTTACCTTTCTTAGGCTTTCTTCCTTTAGGTTTTGCACTTCCTTTTTTCGGTGGTTTCCCCACTTTACTTCCGTATGAACTCTTTGCGTGTGGCATATTTCTATTTCCTTTCTTTATTTTGCTTGTGTGTCAACTGGTTCCAACGTGGATGCCAGCATCTGTGTAAATCTTGCTAATCCCTCGGCTGGTGGATTCTGCGTTGCTTCAACGTCTATTGAATAACGTGCAGAGAAGTCTGTTTCCCTAGTATTCTCACTCTTAGTTGTTACACTTCCAGTGTGTGAATTGGAGTGACTACCTCCAGCCTCAAATCCTACCCCCCAGAAATGTCCACTAACAGAAGCGTGACCTTCAGTCTTGGATTCATCTGTCTGTGTATTCTCTGATGACTCAGTGTTGGATGAATGGCTCTTAACCTCCATATCAAAATGTACCTTCACATCTGAGATAGATAAGTTAGGTATCGTTACCATTGTCAACAAAGGCATCTTCACCATTTGCTTCTGAGGGGTAGTTCTTCCCTTAATCAACCGTTCAACTTCTACGTCAACGGTACGGGTTCTGGTTTTCTTTGGATCATCTGGATCAGGCTCAAACCCAATCTGAGAAACAAAGTCCAATGTTACGCCAGCTAATTTCTTCTGGCCTTTGGCCGCTGAAACTAGAGGGTCTACTATGAGTTCCGAGATCGGGAGACCTTGGAAATCCTTCAATTGTGCATCATCTGCTCCTGCCATAATATTATATTGTAGGTATTAATTTAACTAGGTTATCTCCAACTCTTGCCATGCCTTCAGCCTGACTTGTGCTGGAAAATTTTATCTTTACGTTAGCCATTTTAGATTTTCTTAGTTTACCTAAACAACCAATGGCCTTCTCTCCGTCATGGTCAAGGTTTACCTCTAGGTCTACCTCGCATGAATCTATTTTTAAAGTGTTGTGAGGGACTAATGTAAACAATGGAACCTCAACTTCCTTATTATTCAGTGTCATCTTCACGGTCTTTGCCGTTCCATCTTCATTGAAGTATCCGTCTCTAACATTGTTAGACAAGTTTTCTTCAACTGCTTTCTGTGCGTGTACTACCGCCGAATATATACCGTCAAATATGTTTTGTAGTTCTGATGCCATTTTAAAAAATGTTTATCTCACTGAGGTTTCTGCACCCAGATCCACACAAAATACATATTACTGCTAGTAATGTCACTACACACCACCTCTTTAAATCATCCTTATACTGTGACAGTATACGCTTCATGGTTCTGTTGCGTGACAATCGTAACACCGATCAACCACTGTTATTGTTTTATAGTAATCATCTAGCTCAAGCATTGTCTTGAACTCATGTTGGTAATGGTGACACACAGCTATGTCTGACGCTCTCTTAGCCTTACTGATTGCTCCCACATACATAGAGTACAAGATACCTAACATGACTATTACTATTAGTAGCTCAAGTATTGTGTGGGAGTTTTCCATTAACAGTCCTCCGCTTCAGAAAAGTGTTCCAAATTTTTAAGATGCTCATACGATTTGATAATTAGATTCTGTATTGGCTCCATATCTGGAATGTCTAAGCTATAAACTCCTGTCCCTTCTGGTATCCAACTTACTCCCGCCTCTAGCTTGTTCTCAGATTTTGTAAACGTAGGATCTACAGCATCTCCAGTATCAAAATTAAATAACTCAACTACGAATGTAGCACCCAAGCTAATCTCTTTACCCTTGTCCTTTTCATACTGGGTATGCACTTCCCTTACACGGTAGTAACCATTTAAAGTTTCTCCCTCTTGATTCTTGTATATGTTCTTTAATGCCATGATTAACTTGCAATAAACCTCACATAAAGCGAGTTGGTGGTTTGTAAACCGTTACTAGAATTGCTGCCATTACCTCCTCCGAAATAACAAATCCTCAAGCGACTACCATTATAGATGGCTCCCGTGTCCTCTAATTGAAGCCAAGTCATATTTCCTTGGTTTGTGCTACTACATTCTGAAAATATATACCCATCACTTGAGCTATTTGATTGAGCAACATTATGAGTGCCTAGTGGAAGTATACTAGTTGTGGATCTGTTACCGTGATATGTGGATGTGGGTATTCCTCTTGCGGCTCCTACGCTAGATGTGCTTGTACCACTTGTGGTGTATGCAAACCGCCGTTTAGTAATAGTAGTTCCTATAACATTATATGTATAAGTAGCTGGGCTTGCGCTTGAAGAAGTTATTACAGCATCAGCACCATCTGTAGTTCCCCATCCTGAAGTCGCCCCATAGCCAGCTACATTTGATCCACCTAGCCCAAAATTCCATGTAAAATCATATTCACTAGTATATGCAACCGCTGTCCCATTGGATTCTAAAATCTGAATAGCGGCTATAGGTAAATCACCCTGATAAGTTAATGCTGCTGAATTACGAAACCCTATATATAAATCACCACTTGCATAGGAAGCTGAGTTTGAAACTTCTATCTGCACCTCAACAACACTGTAACTATTACTATTATTACTGGACTGCCCGTATAGCAGTGTGTTCAACGTAACCATGTGGTTAGCACTGTGTATGTCTGTGTAACTTGATGTTGGCCAATTAGATTTTGTTTCTTTGTAAAGAGTGTTGTTACGCTCAACTAGGATTAGATCAGTGCTGTTTGCATTGGCCCAGTTTGCATAGGTGCATTTATAAAGTGTATTGTTACGCTCCACTAACAGTAGGTCAGACGATTCAATGTTCGCCCTGTTCCCATAGGTTTCCTTGTAGAGAGTGTTCCCTCGTTCAACCAATATTAAATCTGAACTTTGTAATCCCATTATGGTAATGCACTTAGTGATGACACGTTTGGTAAGTCCTCCCAAGTAAGGTTTTCCCAATGAACTTGACCACTTCCATTCGTAGAAAGCACTTGGCCGTTTGTGCCGTAATCCCCCCCGTGGTCATATACTCCTCCAGCTAAATGCGTAATGCCCTCTACCTTTAGACCTTTGTTGCCTGAGTCTGCATTCGTTATGTGTAATGGGAAGTTCCCAGTGTTACCTTCAATAGTACACGCACCAGAAGCACCTACAGCAAAACGAGTGTTACCAGAGTCACCTTTGCACCTTAAAATATTTCCACTACTTTGCTGAATATCTAACCGTGTTGTCGTAGGCGTGATCCCAATTCCAATGCACTGATTAGAATGGATACGCATTGCCTCCACCAAATTAGGGCCACCAGATGCGTTAGATGTCCAAAACCCTATAGACCCAGTGTGAAGTGCTCCCGGCTCGTATACTGCGATTCTTGCAGTGGCGTATGAGCTTCTGGCAAAATCAATATGGCGAATATGTCCTGACGTATTGTTAACATTTAACGTGGTTATTGTAGCTGCCTGATCAATAGTTAATGCCCCACTGAATTTAGCATTGCCTCCGTCTAATAATTTAAAGCGTTCAGCATTTCCAGTTTCTACAAACCTTAAACCTCCATTGTATTCAACGTACCACTCCTCGCCGCCTGTGTCGTTAAATCTTAAATTCTTAGAATCGCTTGAACTATTACCTCCAATTATTAAATCGCCACTTACTTCAATATTGCCTGTCTCAAACAGAAAGTTTCTGGAACTATTGTAGTTTTTAAATTTTAGACCATATGTTCCTACCAGAATTGCTGAACTGGTTGCTGTTGGGCCGTTTGTGTCTTCAAACTCAAACCGTAATCCAAACTCGCCTTGTCCAGCCGACGATCTTTTTAGCGTTAGAGGTTGCGATGGACTTGTGCTTCCTATGCCAACATTTCCCGCATTTGTTATGGTTAATCGGTTAGTATTATTTGTTGCAAAATTAATAGCACCATTTTCGTAGTTATGTATTCCAGCGTTTAGGCCAGATAAATAAAATTCAAGTCCATTACCAGCTCCCGTGCCACTACTGTTGTTTTGCAGCACCATCTTTACGGGTGTGGTGTCGTAAATTTCTAATGTGTGTGTACCCGGAGTTACAGTATCTGATGTTCCGTGACCAATCCTTACGCTGTGAGCTACATTTAGCTTACCTTCTGTTGTGAGCGACATTGCTCCCTGATTGACGTTGTGTGCTGAGTCTCCCCACCAGAAGCCACGGTTAGAATCGTCACTCATTTGGAAGGTCATTGCGTAACTGCTTAAACCTCCAAAATTGAAACCAGAGTGCATCCCTATTCCGTAATGCGACGTACTTCCCCACAGTCTGAATTTAGTTCTCCCGTCACCTGACCCTGCATAAATCCCAGTTGCTTTTATGTTGCCAGAAACGTGCAGCTTCTCTTCAGGTGCAGTTGTCCCAATGCCAACATTTCCACCTACAAAGAAGCTGTCATCAGCAGTAGCTAATCTTATTTTCTCAGTATTACTGCCATCCCGTATAGTGATATACTCACTGCTTGTGCCGCTAGAATTATTTGGCTTAATAGCTAAGTAACCAGACGTAGCTACCAAGAAGTCCCAGTGTCTATCGTCTGTTGCATCTCTGGTAAGTCTAAGCTGACCAAAACCAGTATCAGATACTTGAAGAGGACGGGCTGGTGCTACCGTGCCTATGCCAACATTTCCCCCATTAAAAAACGAATCGGCATTGGTCGCTATACGAACAGTCTCACTGCCACTTGAGTACATCGCTAAATGCCCCTCATCAATGTCAGCACCACTACCTCCCCAGTTGCCTAGCGTACATAATAGTCTGTCATTTGAGTTAACGAACAACCGTTTACCATCGCCGCTTACTGAGGTGTTGCCCGATACATTTAAATCAACTTGGTTACCGGGAACACCCACCATGACAGATGGCTTTTCGTAAGTTGTGCTTGAAGTATAAACCGAACCGTTAGTAAACCCTTCAATGTTTGATCGGTACGTTGCGCTTGTTCCAAAGAATTTAAATTTAAGTGTTGGTGAATTACCCGTAGAGGTTCTATGTGATAATATAATTCGGTAACGTGAATTTGTTGAATCCCATTTTAAATCTGACAACGCCCAGTTATCACCAGTTGAACCAGTAGACTCAGTGTAGTGTCTCTCATGGTTGTAAATTGTGTTACCCGCATTAACACCTACACCATAAACTGCTTTTACGTTTCCACTCGCATTTTGATTACTATATGAATCCGTAATCTCAACCTCTATGCGACCCCAGAAACTTTGAGTACCAGTCCAATAGAAATCCATTTTTTGATTGGCTACACCGTGTGCAAAACCAACTTGGATTACTTTTTCAAACTCGTTATTGGTGAACTGATTAGTAGTTGAGGTGCTTTTGATTTGACCAGTTAGATTTAACTCATTTGAAATAACAGCCGACCAACGGTTAGCTGATGTTCCACAAGTATACTGGTTGTTATTGTAAGGGCGAAAATGCGTGTGGGCGTTTATGTCAGACCCACCAGTTCCCATACTCAAAATATCGCCGACACCGTTTCTGTGTATTGCAAATGATCCACTGGAAGAAACTTTATTAAACCAAATGTTAGCCCCGTTTTGGATTTGTAATTGGTAGTCTGCTTTTGACAAAACTAAACGTCCGTTTGTCCTACTCCAGAGGAATGTTGCAGAACCAGCACCATCTAAAAAACTAATATCACCACTTTGAGCGATTCTAATGGCTTCAGTTAAAGACCCTCCTTGAGCAACCTTGAATGACATTTCTCCGTCATCCTTATTGGTATTATCATCTCCCGCTATAAAATTAATTTGGCTTACTGTGGTTCCGTTCCACTGTGCATTTATTCTAGACAAGGTGGAATCGGCACTGCTTCTGTTTGCGTTTAAATTAACATCTATTAAATCATTTGCAGGTGTTTGGACAATTATGTTTGGCCCTTCACTTGCGTCATATAAATGAAGCTTTGCTGAGGGTACGCAATTCACACCAATACCCGTAGCAGTAACCCGAAGCATTTTATTACTACTAGTCGGGCCAATGACCACGCCAGTACTGTGCTGATCCCAAATGTCTACAGTGTTTAAAGCGGTGCCGCTTCTTTTGACTTTTATAGCATAAATATCTGCTGCTTGGCTTGCGGCAAAAGTTACCTTGCCATTGTCAGCAACAACAATGCGATCCTGCCAACCTCCACTGTAAGTTTGAATTTTAACACCAGCATCTCCAGCTAAACGCAACACTGATGAGTCATTGTAAATGAAGGAACTACTAGTGCTGTTAAAATGCAAAGCACCAGTGTCTTTAATTATTAGGTTGCTGTTAAATGACCCATTCGCATCTCCAATAAACTCAAACTGACCACGGTTAGACGCAGTGTATCTCCAGAGTAAACGAGCATCAGCATCATTGGCTCTGAAATCTAACGCAGCAAAACTGTTTGTCGTAGTGTTTGTATTGTTAATTAAAACGCCCAATGCAGATCCCGCTCCAGCTAGACTTTCTCCAGTATTTAAAGTCGTTGATGTGTTGTAAACTACTGTAAGGCTCTTTGCTGGACTTGCGGTATTTATGCCCAGTTTACCGTTGCCGCTAGAAGATACTGAAACACCAGTTGCGGTAGTCTCAAGCTTAGTTGCATCGTTGTGCCGTAGCTGAACCGATCCACCATCCGTGCCTAGTAAATATGTTTTGGTTGCTCCAGCGTTGTTAAGGGCAAGACTGCTACCGTTTATGTTTAGGGTTCCACTGGAGCGAGTGATACTGCCACCGACTGTTAAACCACTAGAAGTTACAGTCATAACAGTTCCACCATTATAAAAATCAATGTCACCAGAAGAGGTGTAAAGCAGTAGGTTGTTTGAAGTTCCTCCAAGGAGACTTGAGCGATACCCTACAGCACTAGTTTGACTGCCATCTTTCCTGAACGAAACGTAAGCTCCTTTGTTAGATGCAGAATCTCCATCAATAATTACTTTAGCGTTTCCAGTGCCATCACCTACTGTTAGATCACTACTAATGGTTGTTAACGAAGAAGTAATTCTAAGTTTTTCATCAAGATCAGTTGCCGAAGAATTACCATTAACAGAAAAAACCAAAGCACCCTGCCATGAGCCTCCATCTTTCCTAGAAGCAATTTGTCCTGTTAACCATGTTGCGTAATTCCCTTGGTCGTTGCCAAAATCAATTGAAACTCCAGAAGTCGCATTATAACCACCAACTGTAGAAACTTTTATTGCTGTAGTGGTAGCACTTGCAGAATAAGCTGATGTGACATTTAAAGGTGCGGCTGGAACAGTAGTCCCTATGCCAACACTGCCATTAGTTGAATTTATATTCAGATTACTCGCATTTAATGAACTTTGACCACCTAAAGACAAGTAACCGTCTTGCGAATGGATATAATTTAAAGTGTCGTCGTCCTGTATAAGAATGCTTGCTTTATCGTCTGTACTTTCAAATTCAGCTACGAAGTTTAAGCCCCCTGCGTTTACATGTAACGGCCTACTAGGATCGCAACCAATTCCAAATCTACCGTCATGCTTTATTCTAACACCTTGGTTTGCTAATGTATTATTGTTATAGCGACTGATGTCCAGATCCCCGCCTGATGCCGTTCCTACAAATTTTAAACTGAAATTATTATTTAAACCCCCGCTCCCATCAGACTCTCCTAAACGAAAAGTTGCTGAAGCATTTGCTACAGTGCTTTCGGAATCCTGAATTGTTAACACTGGATCAGCCGAATAAATTGTGCCGCCAGTTAGCGTTGTTGCTCCATCAACCGTGAGCGTTCCATCGGCTTGAATGTTCCCAACATTGGTAATGCTCACTCCAGTAGCACCGTAGCCTCCTCCGAAATTTGTGTACGATCCTCCAAAGTTAGCTGTGCCTGTGACTGTTAATCCACCACTAATTGTGCCGCCTGTTGCGGTTAATGCTCCTGTTGTAGTTAGATTACCTCCCTGCGAAAGAGTCATCCGTGTCGCTAACGTGCCGTTAAGCATCGTCCTAAACACTAGTTCCCCATCTTCTAAACCATCTGTGTGGTCTACAATTCTTGCACCGATTAATCCGTAGGTAATCTGTTCCGCTGTTCCTGCATTGTTGTTTAGATCAAATGAAAGAAACGATGCATTAGTCGCTCCTGTTGTCGGTCTGTATAAATTTAAATTGTAAGCATTGTCTCGTTTAATAGTGACGTTACTAGAAATATGTGCCGTTGCAGAAAACGAAACTGGACCACCATTAAAGTTAACTCCACCAGACCCTTGGAAATAAGCATCACCCCCTGTGAGCGTAAATCCAGAACTTGTAGTTAAACCGACAGCCGTAACTGAACTAGAAGCAATTATTCCTACTGCATTTAATGTGCCTGTTAGTGTGCCGCCAGAAGTTGGCAGTGCAGTTAGTTTGTTCCCAGCGGAAGTACCAACATAAAGTTTATTGTTATCATCAATGTTAACACCAAGTTCACCGACAGCTAAAGCACCAAGCGATCCTGACCCGCTTACTCGTCGTTTTATTTTTATGGTGTTAGACATTTATCAGAATGTGCCACCGTCTATTGTCTTGTTTGTTAAAATCTGAGTTGCATCTATAGTGCATACTGAAGATGTGTCTATTAAAAGCGTGTAGCTACTATTTGTTCTGTTAACAACTATTCCAGAACTTCCTGTTATATTTAAAGTCGATCCACTTGCAAACGCCGCCGCCGTTCCAGCATTGTTGCTAACAGTCATTGCAAATTTATTAGCGTCTGTTGCTCCCGTGTAACCGAGGTTTGCTAAAGTTAAAGTTCTGGTTGCTACAGTAGCATTTGCGTCTGTTACATGACCTAAAGTATCTGTAGTAACATTTAAATCTAAATCAGAAATAACAGTTGCCCCTGTTAAAGCAGTTGTATCAATGTCTATGTCGTCGCCAGCGTGAGTAGGGTGAGAATAGTTATTCGCATTATTAGCAATGCCATCTAATTTAGTTCCATCAGCGGCAACATCTCGTCCGTCAACTAAACCAGTTGTTGTTATGTTTCCAGTAACTTCAAGTGGTTTACTAGATACCCACTTTGTCCCGTTATGCGAATATGTAAACCTTGCAATGTCATCCGTAACGTGTATCCCTGCGCCATCAGCAGCATTTGAATCAGCAGCATCAGCGGCTAATACAAAAGTTTTATCATCAATAGATACTGTAGTAGAATTTATTGTTGTAGTAGTGCCGTTAACTGTTAAATCCCCTGCAATTGTAACTGTGTCAGACAGTGCATTTCCTAAAATACAATTTCCGTTAACCGTTAAATTGTTTCCAACCGTAACATCATTTGGAAGCCCAACTGTTAAAGTTTCTCCAGCCGCTATGTGATTTACTGCGTCTGCCGCTGATGCCGTAACTTCAATTTCGTTATCCGTACCTTGGATAACAGGGTTTAACCTTTTTAAATTAAATTGTGTGCCTGTCGTAGCAATTCGTTTACCTATCCATAACGTGTCTCCTTTATTGTTCCACGCTAATTCTCCTTCGGCCAAAGTTTGGCTACCGGGATTTTCAGATACGTTATAATTACTTGCTCTTTTTAATTGTATTAAATTTGCCATTGTTATCCTGTGCTAATAAAAGTTCCTCCATCAATAGAAGAACTTGCTAAAGTTTTGTGAGTTATTGTTTGTGAATTTTGAGTACCGACTGCATCTCCAATAATTCCTAGTTTGTTTTTAATTTGAGCAGCAGTCATTTCAGTATTTGTGACTGTAGTAGTTGTGCCGCTTTCTAAAGTTCCCGCAGCAAATTTACCGTCAGATCCAGCGATTAAAACTTGACCGGGTTTGCCGGGTGCAAGTTTAGAAGGCTTAATCTTTGCTTGATTACTAATCTTTCCATCAGTAATTGAAAGCGGGTCTATGGTGGTTCTGCTTGGCATTATTCACTAACTAAAGCTATTAATTTCCATTTATCGTGTGCAATATAATCTGGTGCTTGGATGGAATCCGCAGCAGTTGTAGCTTTGTTATATATGTAAAAGTTATGGCTCATTTGTAGCACTACATTAGTACTATCCCAAGTAACAATAGCATAGTACTCTCCTTCAACTGGAGTTTGTCCAGAACTTACCATCACTCTATCTCCAGCCGCGTATCCTAAATCCGTTTGCCCTGACACAACTTCTAAATACACTGAAACTGTTTTTGGAACGTTTGTCAGTCCGTGTGCGCCCACAAAAGTAAAATCATTACTGTCCTGACTAGTGCTAGTACCGACAGTTGTTCTTCCGCTTGCACCTAAAAGTGGAACTTCTTTATCTCTAATTTTTAAAGTAACTCCACTAAGGCTACTAGCGACAATTTTGTCTGCGGCTTCTGTTTCTAAAACAGTAGGCACTCCACTATTGTTAAAAGTAACTATGCCTGATTTAAGCTCTCCACCTATTTTGTTAGTTCTTAAAGAAGAAACTGGTAATGATCCATTTTTAACGGTCAACAAAGCTGAAGCGGGTTCTGTCGCTGGAGAAGTAAAAGTTGCTGGAGCAATCGCAATATGACTTTTTGGAGTGTTTGCTGCAATTGTGTCAGCTTCATCTAAGTTGTCTGTTGAACTTGCTAATGATAAAACGTCGCTTCCAGTTCCAAATAAAAGTTTACCACTTCCTGTGCAATCTAAAGATTCTGGAATTACAGTTCCGGCTTCGGCAGTGTCTCCCATTTTAACAATGTGACCTTTATTGCCGTAATGAGAAAGTTTAGCTAAAGATACTGCGTTGTCTGCTAATTTAGTTGTAGTCACCGCACCGTCAACAATGTGATGCGCCGTTACAGCGGCTCCAGCCGATCCAGAAGAAGAATCAGATTTTAAAACTGTGCTTGTTACAGCGTTAGCCGCTAATTCTGTTGCACCTACTGACCCTGTTACCGCTACTGTTGGGGTTGCCCCCGCATTTAACGCAGCCCTCGTTACGTTGCCGCTACTAAAATCGTGTCCTTTTTGGACTGTTACTGTTAAGCTCATACTAGTTTTGTTGTTAAATTTTCGCCGGGAGTTGCCCCAACTTTTGCGCCGACTAATTCAGCCCGCCCACTTATGTTTGTTATGTTTAATTGAACGTATCTACCACTGCCTCTAAATCTGTATCGGTTAGTAGATTGTTGATGTAAATCTGGATCAAACCCTGCATCATTATAAGTAGTAACTCCATTTGCAACTGTCGCATCTGGAAGTTGGATGTTAGTGTTTAAATCTACAGAGTAGTCTTGTCTAAATTTAGTAAAAAAATCGTTGTTTGCCATAGACTCTACAAAGTCTGCTTTGTCAAATGGTCTGTCGTATTTTGTACGAGAGAAAGTTTTACTGCCGGGATTTCCATCTGCTCCAGCGGTAAGCGTTAAGTCATCTTCTTCTGGCCCATCAAAAACAGTTTTTACGGTAAAGTTAGGATTGTTTGTTTCTAACTGAACTTCTGCGCTTTTCCATTTTTTAGGACTAATGTCGTTTGCGGTATATCCACGGGTAGTAATTTCGTCACTGACTTGATCAATAGTTAGCTTTCCAAAGTTAGCGTCACTAACGTTTGTTGAGGTAGGTCGTTCATCGACGAAACCACATTGTGCTAAATCATCGTCGTACAAATTGATAAAACCGTCAGTAGACAAGAAAAATAAACGTCGTTTGCCTTGATAGGTTGCTTCAATAAAACGTTTAACTTTGATGGCTTCTCCTGAGTCGTGTCCAGCCCACGCTTTTGTAAAATAATCGTAAACTAAAATCGCATTGTTGTGTGTTGAACCGTCTAAAGGCACTGCCATGTATAAACGATTATTGTGATATGCGGCAACTGCGTTTTTTGCATAGTTCCAATTGATGCGATCTATAAGTGGTTGGATTGGTTCAGATAGTGGAACATCTACCGCAGAAATTTGACCACTGCTTGCAATTCCTAAACTAGTTACTCCACGTTTGCTGGATAAAAACACAACGTCATCTCCAACTTGGACGATGGATCTTTGACCAACGGCTCCATATTCTTGTGTGATTTCATCTAAAGTAATGTCAGACATATCGCCATAGATATTTGACACAACATAAATACTATCAGTTTTAAAACAGGCAATAGTAGAACTGTTTACTCTAACTAAAGAAACTAGATCGTCTTCACTCCCTTGATTGATTCGGAAGTTAGACAACACTGGTTGATACCGGGTGTAGTTAAGAAAATCAGATGCCGCAACTAAATCTTTAGAATGTGGAATTAACAATCTGTTTGAAAAAAACAATCCAGTAGATGCGTTTGGGATTTCTTCAGTTCCGTCTGAATCGTTTTCATCTACTGTAGTGTCAGTTGTTTCTGTCGTTATAGATTTAAAACCTTCTCCAATTTGTTCCATTACCATTGGTGGCAAAGTTTCTCCACGGAACATAACAACTACGTTAAAACATTGCACAAATTCTACATCAGTAGTGATGCTTGTTATTCCCGGCAATAGTACAGACGTGCTAGATTCTTTAGTTGCATACACTCCTTCAGCCGTTGCTATTAATAAATTTTCTACTCCAGATGGGTCACGAAATAATCCTACTCCGTAAACTGTTCCGTATCCGTAAGTGCGTTGACCTAAATCTTCCCAGTTTGTGCTGTCTAATGTGCTTGAAGCTGGAGTGTTGCCATTAACTGGAGTGTATGTGGTTATTGGCGGGTTGTTTGTGTTAGAATTTGTTTTAGATTTAAAGTATGGCCCAATTGTACTATTGCTTGCTGGCCCCGCCGCTCTAAAAAAATCAGTGTATTGTTCGTAAGTTCCAAGTAAGTCTACTTTATCTGGAAGACTTAATGTAGTAACTGTTACATTGTCTATGCGACCTCTAAAACCTCCACTAGCTTGTATGTAAAGTCGTTCTGGTTTTAATCCTTTAGGTGTAATTGTGTCTGTAAAAGTTCCAGTTGCACTGCTTGAAAAAGTTCTTTTTGTTCCAGAATTGCTACCACTAATGAAAGGTTGAACTGATCCAGCCGTCCAGTTTGAAATAGAGTATGTTACTACATACGAACAACCTACAAGAGTCCCTATGTCTTGATATAAGTTAAGTAGTCCTGTCCCGCTGGTCATTTCAGCGTAACCGTTTGAATTATAAACCCAACCAGAATTAATAGATGCTTCTTCTTGAAAAGCAACATTAGCTACTGAAATAGTGCCTTGAAGCGAAGTAGCTCCAACACTTGCATTTGCACTTAACGTAAAAACTCCTCCGTATTGAAAAGTTATAGTGTCGCCAGATGAAAGTGCTGTAGATAAAGAGTATATACTGAAAGGACTATTACTATTATATGTTTGTCCATTGTTTCCTACTTGAGCAGCAACTACAGTAGCTCCAGTAAATACCCAATGCGCGTTAGATGCAAAAGTACCGTTTTGTAAATTAAGTGAGTTTGCATTTTGTAACTCTAAAGTTCCTGTGGAAATTCCAGCTAGTGTTGTGGCACTAACAGCAGCGGCAACACCACTGTAAGTAACGATGTCTCCAACTGCGTAACTTTTACTATTATCGTTTGTCCAAGCGTCTGCCGCTTTATTTGTCCACGGCATTTTTTTAATACCGGGTCTAGTTGCAGCTTTTCCATTTACAAATCTTTTATTTTTAGCAAACGCACAAAACCCCGGTGGTAGTTGGCCGGGATCAACGCGCATATTGATTCCAGCGAAACTGGCATCTCCATCAATTATTGGGTCGGGGGTTGGCATTTACTTTTTTTCTATCTCGTATTCTAATTTAGCTACTGTCTTTAGCACTTCCTTCGTCCAATCGGGGCTGGCGTATGCTGCTTTCTTGAACCCCTTCATTTTCGTCAGACGATCCACGTTGCTCAATTGTGGTGTGTTGCACCCGCACACCATCAACAAGAGCGTCAATCCGATCAACTTTTGCGTCATATCGTTTTTTAGCGTTAGCTTCTCGCACTGCATCTGATATTTGCAAAAAAAGCCGCTCCAACGAGGGAACGGCCTTGAGCAACGCGACCAATGCGCTGATTAAACCCATTAACCGTTCCCGGTTTCAGTTTTAATTCCGTGTCGAACAAAAATAGCAAGGACTGAAGTAATCCCTACATTTATTGCCGCACCTATTTCAAGTTCACCAGTTAAGTATCCGGCTAACGCGCCAATTACTCCGGTGACTCCAGTCCAGAATGTTTTTGATTTTAACATTATTTTGAATCGTTTATTAACTTTTTTATTTTTAATAATATATACACTAAGGATGCTAAACTAATTGCTAACTTTAAAAGTAAGTCTATGTCTACCATCCAGTTTCCAAGTCCAGTTACACTGGCCAAGCATACTTTAATGTCGTCCAGTGTCACTGCGTTCATATCACACAAACTCAACATATCGCAGACCATTATTTCCAATAATAGAAATGCTGCCAACGTAATTGTCTAGTTCTAAAGTTTTTTGAACAGCAATTGTGTCGTGATAATTATTAGTAGTTGCTGTCGCTCCTCCATATAATATTTTAAGTTCCGCAGATCCATCGTTGTTTCGTATGATTATTTTCTTACGATCTGGATTAGCTGCAATTGTAACTGCGCTAGTTGCAGCTACATTTGTTGCGGAATTTGTACCAACTTTAGTTGATGTAATTCTTACATTATTTGTCATTATTCGTCTTTCACTACCTCTGGTTCAAGAACTTCTTGACTACCATTAGGTTGTTCTTCCAGTCCGCATTCTTTCATAATCACACGGGCTGCGTTTGTGACAACTTCGTGTTGTTGTCGGTTCAACTGAGCGTTACCGGAGGCAACGAACAGTATATCTAGTGCTTCTTTTATTTTGGATTTATCCATAACCAAATCAATAACCTACGAAGTTTATTTTTTTAACTTGTCCTTGTTGTCTATACACTTTATCGGCTTCCACAGTTAAAAATGCTTCCGCAGTTCTATCTTCTAAAGATGCAATTTCGATCTGGCCGTTGGCCCGAAGATAGTCTGCATAGATTCCACGGATTAAATAGTTTTCAAATATCTTAGGGATACTTGTAACTGCCCAGTTGTTTGTAGTCGTTGGCACTGTTCCAGCTCCGGCATTTACGATCATGTCGTAAAATTGGCCAGTGGTAGAGTGGTACACTTGATCATCAACTGCGTAATCAGTGTTTGCATTGTAAGTGTTGCCTATTAGGTTGGGTCGGGTAATAGAATATTCCACATACACAGGAGTAGAAGACTCTTGTAAAACAATTTGTTGTGCGGTTCCAGTGTCGTACAAAGAATAAGAAACCGGCACAGCATTTGTTGTACTTCTAGGGTCTTTTTGATAAACCTGCAAAATTATTCCCGCAGTGGTTGGGTACGGAGCCGTGTTGATGTCGTTTGCAGTAGTAACAGTTGCGCTTGAAACGCGAACTAAATCGGGCCAACGCTCCGATTCCCATGCTACTGAAAGTCTTTGGTTTGCCAAATCTCGCACTTGTTTAAAGAAATGCGTTGGCAGATTGTCTCTATCTAGTCCAGCGAGTTGCGCTACACCATATAAAACAGAGCTAAATTTAAGCGTTCGCATCTACCTCAACACGGGGATTTGATCCATACACTTTGCGAAAAGTAACTCGCCCAACTGGAGTGTCGTAGTAACCGTGTGGTTTTTTTCCACCGTATCCAGCTTGAGCTTTTTTACTTCCTTTACTTTTGATCCTACTTTCTGGGTTGTCTCGTAGATATTCTTTAATGAATTTACGATCACTCCAGCAATCATACCCAAGGCGTTTGCCCCAATAGTGGTATGACGTTGCCTCTACTCTTGCTTTGTGTTGTCCAAAGTTAGTAGTGTAAGCTTCTTTTTTCGCCGCTTCAGATACATACCCAGATTGGTTGACCCGCGAGCTTTGATACTCGCGAGCCAACTGTCTCTGAAGTGCTTGCCCCACAAGGGAAGCCATTTCATCACTTAATCCTTCTGGAGCGTACATTGTTAATTAAGATGCTGCTGTGAACATCGCAAAATTGCGAGGATTGTTAACAACAAGTGCTGCAACGGCTTCAACAAGTCTAGCTGGGCCACCGCCGTTATCAGTCAATTCTTTAATCTCAGGAAGTTTGCCGTAGCGAATTTCCACTTGATCAAAAGGAATGATATATCCACGGGTTGGAGAAGCAGTTCCGCCTGTTGCAACGTGTGTGCTAGGGTGTAACCGTAATCGTCCGAAATCACCTTCAAACAAATCAATGCAATTAATATACGCTTTTGCGCTTGCGTCTTGGGTGAATGTTTTAATTGGGCTTGCTGTTGAGTCAACAATAGCAGTTGCGTTGCTTCCAGTGCCAGCAAGAGTATTAGTAATGCTTTGAGTAAAACCAGTAAAGGCTCGTTTTAACGAAGTGCCGCAAACCATATCGTAGTCTCGGATAACTCCTGTTTCTTCAAAAAGTGCTTTTAGTACTGTTTGAATGTTATCTTCAGATAAGGCTGTTGTTGCTGTAGCAATATTTTGAGCCGCTGGAGTACGGTATGCTGCGTTTACACGAGCTGGGCAAAGCACAGAAGTGCTAGTTTGACCACCGTTTGTTCCTCCGTTGGAGGCCGTTGCGTTCAAAAATGAACCAAGAGATTTAGTTAAATATGAAACTGTGCCGTTATCAACTCGTGCATCTGCATCGTTGAGAAAAGTTAGTTCCATATCGCGCTTAATTTCTACTAATTTTTTAGCAATACCATTCGCAAGCTCTGACTTTACGCCAGCAACAATTTGAATTTCATTTGCTAAACTTGAAACACGGAATGAGCGTCTAAAGATTTGAGCATAGTTACTAGCTAACACACGGTTTTTAGCCGGGTTAATATAGTCGCCACTAACAACATCTGTGCCATCAACCGTTCCAGCTACGCTGGGGTTTTCGTATTTATCCATTTGCCAAGACATTAATACGTTGCCGGGCTTCTTTCCTTTTTTCGCCAAAGACGTAAAAACGGTAGATTTTGCATCGACATTCGCAATAAGGTCTGACAAGTCCTCACGACCACCCGATTGAGTACCGAGTGCGTATCCTTTTTCTAAAAGAAGTGCCATTTGTAATTATTTCCTATATGTATAAACTATTTAAGATAGTCTGATTCTAAAACATGAGCTAAAGTATCTACGCTTCTATCAGAACTAAAATTCTTTCTTGCGGAAACTGAACGGGCCTTAGTCGCTCCAGTTGTTGCTGGTGCAGCGGCGGGTGCAGCGGGTTGTTCGGGAGCTTTCTTAACTTCCTTTTTCGCTGCTGCTTTTTGTGGCGGGTTGTTAACCATTTCACGGTACGCTTGTAAGCCTAATTGAAATATACTTACATCAGCTTTCCACGTTGGATGGTTTCTAATATCTGGACGATTACGAAGGATTTCCATTGCCTCTTGATACCCTTCAGAAGCGCGGTCTTTCCAATATGGAAAAACTTGCTCCACTTGATCGGCTACTGAGGATTCTTCTTTTAAGTAATCTAATCGGTTCGGAAGATGTTTTTTTAATGATCTTCGAGCATTTTTCTTTATGCCCCGTATTTCTTCCGCACTGTACTCAACTTCTTCTCCTTTAGTGTTTTTCACTATTGCGCCATCAACATTATCTTCGCACCACTCAAGCACTTCTTCGGCTTGATCCATTTCTCGTTCAACATCTTTAGATGTTTTTAAATGACCGTATGGATTTCCATCCACGGGTGGTAACGAAGGTAACTCTTCTTTAGCGTCGAGTTCAGAGCGTAAATTCCGAATTTCGGACTCCAGTTCGTCAACCTTGCCTTCAGCTTCTCGCCTTTTTGCAGTAAGTTTATCAATCCGTTTAAACAAACCCTTATTGGCTTTGTCTGTTTCAGATGATTCTTCTGCTTCTAAAGCCGGTTCAGCTTCCGCAGTTTCTTCTTCGTTCTGAGAAAGAGCTTCTTCTTCAGCAGTTACCTCATCCTCTGGCAAGTCACTCGACTCACCTTCATCGGGAGGCAATTCGCTTTCCGCTTTCTCCTCGTCTGAGGAAGGAGCAGTATCCTTTTTGTCGTCCAACAGCATTTCCAGTTGGGCGGCTAATCCATCGGCATTTAACGCTTCACCGATATTTGTTGTGACTTCCGTTTGTGCCGCATCACTGACGGCTTCGATTCCCTTATCGCTCATGCTGATTGTGTAGCCCGCAAGTTTGGCTGGCAGCGTTTATAGGTATACGCAGAAAACCTTTGCACTGTTCTATACGAACGAAAGCGTGTTTTTGCAAAATATTTTTACGTTATAGGGTTAGTTTGGGAAGGTTTGGATAAGTTCGGATGGGATTTTGAAAAAACCGCCCACCTCACTACAAGATGGACGGCTAACTATGAGTTCACACTATTTCCCTTAATTAAGTTTCAGCATTGCCGCTTCCCTTAACTCAACCAAGTGATTCTTAAAATCCAGAAGTGCGTCGGCTCGCCCCGCTTGATGTACGCGAGATTCGCCTTGCGTTTCTGGACTGACGGCAGTTACTAGTTCTACGTCAATAGACGCATCTAGGTTATCCAGTATAGCGTTCCATAGTGGATTTTCTCCCTGCCATTGGAAAGCTGTTAGGTTTTGGTTCATGTAACTTGACTAACTCCTACACGTCCTATTTGAGCATTTTGTTGCTGCATCAAGGACATTTGAAGATTCTTAGTATATGCTTCTACAAGTTGCCCAAACAATTCGTCTCCTTCCAGTGCAGATTGCGCTTTTGGATTTCGACCCATTATCTCTTGTAGATATTGCAGTTTTGTTTGTGCGGCTGGATCGTTTTCAGTGTAGTTTGCTTCCAGTCCTAGCATCATTTGACCAACTTGACTTTTAACGTCATCGTACATTTTTTGTGAAGCTGGGGCTTGGTCTATAACAAGTTCTTCTGCAATGTCTGGGCTAATTGCTCTAGTGATCATTGTGATTAGTTTGCTTCGATCCAAAACTCCACTCACATCTTGCGGCACTACAAATTGTGCTATAGAAGAAAGCTTCTCTTTAACGTAATCTGTGTCCATTTCTCTAACGTCAAACTTTAATATGAAATCAAACTGATACATATCCGATTCTGGAGTTATCTCAGTTCCAGTAATGCGAGAAATTTCTTCTGGTGAAAGGTATTGCAAACTCAATTGAAACATTTGTTGGTATGCTTCTGTCCACACCGTTAACCAATTATTGACCATACGTTGTTGTTTAAGTTGCGTTTGCACTGGCGGCACTCCCGCATTAGCGCGACCAAAATATTCATCAGCTTGACGCTCTACAGTTTCGATAAGATTAAACGCAGTAGACGGTTGTCTTGCTGGCGGGCGCATAAACTCATAATCTCCAGATTTCATAACTGGAAGTTGAACCGCAGGGCCGACTTTGTTCGCAAGCCCAAGTCGTTTGTTCACCATTATCGGTGGAAGCGTTTCAAAACTTGTTGAATCGTAAACTGCGTCACGTTGAGTTTTTATCTCATCTTGCCACGTTCTACAAATTTCTGGAACTCCACGACTTTCTGTAATACGACGTTTTAGTCTTTCTCTTCGGTATTCTACAAATGGATACCGACAGTGCATATAGTCTAGTAGTTCGTGTTTTGCGTGAATATCTGTTCCGCCATCTCCAGTTTGAGCCATTGGGCTAAAGATAGTGTAATAAATACCCGGTATGTCGTTTTCATCTAATTGACGAGAATACGCATATACTACTTCGATTAGATTATCTTGTCTGTCTACATGGCTAGAAGTCATGTCTGAGATTTGTTGACTGAAGTCGTGAAACTCTGTAGATCGTCCAGCAGTTTTTACTGCGGCTTCTACCCAATCTTCGTTCCATTCTTCATCTACAACTTTAGCTCTTAGCTCTACTTCAGTCATAAACACTCGACGAAAAATAACTCTTGCTGATTGTAAGTCTGTTGTTTCTGGTGGAATGCTAATTTCTTCCCAAGGCTTTAGCGCAACAATAGTAGGTTGGTTAGTTGCTAAGTATGCTTGTGGTATTTTAGTTTCTCCAGTTTCGCGCAGTTCACGCACTGCTTTTTTAGCTTTGCGTTTTCCGAGGCCGGGAGCTTGCGCTTGTAGTATCTCAGCGACATTTGTTTCTTGCGCTGGATCAAGTACCATTTCTACTAATGCAGCTAGTTCTCCTTCAGATTGTTGAGCTATTGCAGCAACTTCTTGCATTGTAATCTTACGATTTTTAATCGCGCTTTTTTGTTCCCATCCTACAAATAAACACGACCATCCATATTGCTGGCCATATTGTGCTAACAGTTCGGATTCTCGGTTTAGCGTGTGGTACATTTTAGTATCTCTTTGCCAACGCATCATGTTGTTTGCAACTCCAGCGGAATCAACATCCCCTATTTCCGTTCCTCCTACTTTTAAAGTAGCCCGACTAAACGAAGTAGTAAGTACATCTACTGCATCGTTTATAACTTGATCTGCCAACGGGATTCTTGTGTCACTCGCGCCTTCCCACGGAAATGCTTCTTTTCCATCTGGTAAGTCTGCGCTGTGCTTTCGTCCATCAGTTGTTTGTCCTTCCCAACGGGTGTATCTAACATTATCCACGTCGGAAACTTTATCTAGCGATTCTCCATCGTGGAGACTGCGGCTATATTCTGCCGCTAGTTCTCGCACATCGGGTGTGTCCGCTGCCCTTGCTAATTTGTCAATTGTTTCCATTTTTATCTCCTTTTAGATGTTTTATTAAATCATCTCTATAATACCGACGATGGTTTCCCACCGTTCTGTAAAGTCTTAGTGCATTCACTTTTGCTAATCTTGCCAATTGTTTTTGGCTTAACCCCGTAATCCCTGCCGCTTCTTCTGGGCGAACTAAGATTGGAAGTTCAAATAAGTTCATCAATATGTGCCTCCTCCAGACGCGGCAAATGTTGAATCCGTCACATGAATTGGTTCCATAACTGCTAAATATCGTAATGTGTCCACGGGGTCTTTACCTGCTCCTTTTTCTCCATCTTTACCTGTCCATTCTTGCAAACTGTATATGAGATTGCCGCATTCTTCACTAACATAAAGATTAGGTTCATTGACTGCTGTGACGGGTTCTGACTGGTCATAATTCAACCAGTCGTTAATTATTGTTAATCCGTTTGCTATAGATATCCCAGCGGCTTGTTCAAAATACATAGGGTCGTCTCCTTCACCTAACAGATCAATAATGCTTGTGCCGCCCTCGCGACCAGCGGCTTGCGAAGCTCCAGCGCGGGGATCTATATATCTGGCTTCTAGTTTTTCGTCTTTTTCTAGTTCGCCTATTATTTCTTTCACTTCTGGCAAACCACGACCAGCACCTACACTTTGCGCTGGGCCGGGTGCGCCGTCTATTTTTTCTCCCGGTATTGCCCATTCTCCGAAATCGTTTCTATTTGGCCACTCACGGTATATGTATCTACGCCCTTGATCGTCCACGCGCACCCACAGACAAAACCAATTGCGATTCCAAGCTGGATCAACAGCTAAATAGTTTGTGCCTTCTTTTGGTATTTTATCTGCCTTTAGAATGTGTGCTTCACAAAATTTAGGAAATTGATTTCCAGATAGGTTTTCTGCATACCCATACGCTCGCAATTTAATCTGAATGCTGTTCTCCCCTTTAAGAGTTTTAGTCATTTCTTCATACGGGTTATATGGGTTCATGTCTGTGAAAAACCACATAACTCTTGCGTTTGGACGGCGGCATTGTCCCGTATACGGCATTGTTCCCATTGGACATCCCGGCACGTTCACCATTCCAGATAACAATGGACTTGGTTTTGTTTTTAATATTCGCACTCCAGAGACGTATTCTTTTACAGTTGGGGTGTATCCATCTACTGGCGTAAAAGTTATTAACAGCCGTCCCGATCTTTCGTGGCTACTAGCTCTTGTAACTAACCTAAATCTTAAAGTTTCAATCCATGTGATTGGCACAAGCTCATCACACCAAATCATATCTACTTCTCCACCCTCAATAACGCGCATTTCTTGGCTATAGTTCATAAACCAACATTGCGATCCGTTTGGTAGGATAAACGTGTTTTCGGTAAAGCCGTTTTTCTGGCTAAAACTAACATTCTGCACCCGGCCTTTTTTAATGTTCTTCCACTCTGTCGGAATATACTTATACACCAGTTGTTGCTGATCTCGAATACTAGATTGCGCGGTCATTCCAAGTACCCAAACTTTCGCGCCTTTCTTAGCCGTCATCATTTGCACGATGCGTTTAGCGGCAAATTCACTTTTTCCAGCGCGGTTGCCTCCTTGAATTAATAGTTCGCCACACCCTTCCCAAAGTTCGTCTGCATCTTTCCAATGGGGCGGTTCAAATCCGTATCTGTATGGGTCTTCTTTCTCCAGTCGGATAAGTTCTTCTCGTTTTTCTAATGCGTTGGCTAATTCGGTTAAACCTTCTTCTCCACGGGAAGCAAACGATTGCATCCTTTCTTTTGAAGGAGTTACCAGTACTGGATGTGGGGTAGGGGTAAAAGCCACTATTCTTCGTCCTCTTCGTCGTCGTGTTCGTTTATGCGCCCTAAAGCTTCTTTTAGTATTGGTAACGTCACAAACTCAGAAGCATCTGCCAGCATATCTGATTTAATCACTTCTATTACTCCGAGCATCTGGACATACTCTAAATCAAATTCGTCATAAAATCTTTGTATGACATCAGTTAATGAATCATGGAATGCTATAAGTTGGTCTTGTTGATTCACAATTTTCCTCTTTGTCTTGGATGCTTTGCGACTATCCAGCCGTTACCGTTCGGCTTTATGGGAATTTTCATTTTTGGAACGTACATTTTTGAGTCTTTTACTCGTACTAATATTAATTTTCCGTCGTCCATGCGGGCTTCTATCAAATTACGATTGGGGAAATAGCAGCGTTCGGTTATAGCAAAAACGTTTTTAGGTTTGTAGTCCTTCGGACGATCCAGTCCCAACTCAATATATAAAGCCGCTTTACCTCCATCTGTCCAATAGATGATGCGGTTTTCTTTATATGTGTATTCGGGGTTTTGTTTACGAAACTTAACTAGTTGCGTTTTTGGAACACCTAAATATTCAGCTAAATCTGTCTCCTTCATGGCCTTTTTGTAAAAAATTTTGTGACACTAAAACCCATTGTAATATCAGCGAGGCTTTTTAACGCCAACCCCCTCCCCCCCTTCTTTGTCATTAGATTTAAGATCAACAAAAATATTAGAGGTCATAGGGTTTTTAATATTATCAATGTCTACTTTGTCAAGTAAACTGTCTTTTTTGTTAGTGTTTAGCTGTTTATTTGCTGTTTTATTATCAGCTAATAGTACATTTATGTCAGAATGGTTAATATGAAGGTGTTTATGTTCAATGGTTTGTTGCCCGGTTTGCTGTAAGTTTTGCAGTTTATCACTAAGAATCCCCAAGCTAATGGAAATTGAGCTTAAAATCTTTGAGCTTGGCTCTGAATTGTCAATTGATTCTTCTAATGTGTTTAATAGCTTAGAATGGACGCGCATCATATTTTCCGCAGTCTTTTTTTGCCATGCTGGAAGCTGATCGGCATTCTCGTTTCTAACCCGTTGAACTACGTTTTTACTAGTGTCTGTCAAAGCCGCAGTCTCTAAAACTCCTTTTCCCTGTTTTAAAGCGTTAATGATTGCCGTTTCTTTAATAGTGGAGGTTTTATTTGTAGGCTTTCCTCTATTCCCACTGTTTTTATTCCCTGCCATAGCCGTCTAAATCCCCCCAAATCTAACCTCAGACATTTAAAAAACAAAAAAAATATATGTGTTTATTGTGCAATGTTTATAGGGTTAAAACATGAATCACAAATAAAATCATAAAAATAATTATTGACGTATTCTGTTTTTTGTAGACACTGGTGGCTATGGAGACAACTCCAAACAAAATGAAATACAAAGCCACATACAAAAACAGTAAAAATAAATATTCGACAAATTACTATATGACTAAAGAGGCTGCACAAAACGCACTTATGAAAAGAATCGGCAATTTTCAACACCTTGGAAAAGTAGCCGGTGACATTCACAACGCTTATATAGGATATTGTGACATTTCCAGCCGGTTAAATGGTGTAATTTTTATTGACGAAAAATATGTTTTAACAAGGAGAGAACTTAATAAGCTAACAAAACACATTAATTGATCTTTCCCCGTTGCCCTCCACGGAGGGTATAGGGGAGCGATTACGCTCTTTAAAATATGAAAAAATTAATTCAAGTGTTTTTGGGTAAAAAACCATTAACTACAATCGGTCTAATAATCGCCACGTCTTTAGTATATGGGGCTATCGCTTTGATGGTGGCCCTGTATTTCTTATCACCAACTATATCGGGAGAAAGGCTTTTTTGATGAAAAGACAAAAAATTGAATTTCCGAACGGGTGTGAGGATCAAGTGGCTACATTAATAAATGCTTTTAATTTTAATGGGGTGCGTTACGAAATAGACACGGAGCCATACTATGGCGAAAACGGTAAAGAGCTTTTTGGTAAAGTTAAGATAGTTTTGACCATTTCAGAAAATCAATATTGATATGAACAAAAAAGAATTCGTACGCGGATATATTCAGGCGGCTTTGTGGACATCTATTTGTGAAAATGACGAGGATTGCGAACATCTTGACGAAAAGTATGACGAGTCCGATCTGGCCAAAGAAACATTAGCGCAAATGGAAAAAGATTGTGACCAATTCATCAAAGAAAACGAAAACGATCTATTTGACTATAAAGAACAAAGAGGCATTCCGTTTGACGCAGACTATACCGAAAGCGATTGCGCGGGTCATGACTTTTGGCTTACCCGTAACGGACACGGGGCGGGTTTTTGGGATCGTGGCCTTGGCGAACTTGGCGACAAATTGACAAGCGCAACCGAAAAATATAGTGAAGCTCATCTATATGTCGGTGATGATGGTAAAATATACCAGCATAATTAAACGCTTGCGGCGTGTGTCCCACGGGGTACACGGTGCAATTGTTACTAATGTGCAATTGACTTAATACAGTAGAAATATGCTAAAAACAATAGAAATAAATGACACACTTCAAGACACCGTTGATCAATGTATTGAAGACACGAAAGAATTATTGCTGGAATGGCTCCAAAACAATCCAGAATCAGACATAAGTGAACCCGCAGAAACGCCCTGCCTTTACAATGACTTGGATTACGACGGACGATTTCACGAAATAATTGACGGAAACACGCCCATTTACACTCACGAAATAGACACAATTTTTTATTTACACGGGCATTTGTGCGAAGAAGCTTTCGAGAATTGTTTTGGGGCAGAAGCTAAGAAAGACGAGGGTTGGCCGTGTGGCTGGAAAGCGGCGGCTATTTATCAATATTTATCAGACAAGGCGTGTGAGTGGTACCAAGAAAACGCAGAAGATTTTTCTACAAGCATTAATCAAAAACAATATGAAAACTAGAAAAGCAAACAAAAAATATGAGTGTTATTTATGCGAAGGCACTATCCGCAAAGGCGATCAATACGCGAATAAAAGTGTAGTGATTGGTAAAGAAACCATATACGCGGGCAGTGGTGACGTACCCGCTTGGGCGTGGTCTCCAATGCGGGCCACAATGGCCGTATGTAATGAGTGTGCAAACCCGAAGGAGGTGACAAAATGATGCTTGACCGACTACCCGTAATTGACCAAACCCAAGGCAAATTACAGGCGTATATTTTAGGGCGCATTGCTGCTAAAGGTCATCATTTTTCACGCGGTAACAGAGACAATCGCTCAATCAATGCGCTCCAAAAAAAGGGACTTGTAAAAACTCAAGTACACACAACCCCAAGCGGTCAACGTATTAGAAAGGTGGTAGCAAAATGAAACCCATATTTGCCGCTTCAATCTTAGCCGTGGGCGCGTTTCTAGTGGCGGGGGGTATCAAACCCCCTGCTACATGGAAAAAGGGCGTGTGTAGCTACTACGGCGAACGCTACCGCAATAAACTTATGGCTAATGGAAAACCATTCAATCCAGATGCCTTAACGGTGGCGCATAAATCGTTGCCGTTTGGGACTAAAATATTGTTTAAACATGGGCCAAATCAAGTGCGGGTAACAGTTACAGACCGTGGGCCATTTGTGGCTGGGCGAGAATTCGACCTATCAAAACGCGCTTTTTCAAAACTAGCCCAAGTTGAGGCCGGGGTGATTACTCCAAAATGGAGGATAGTTGAATGACTGTTTATAAAATCACTTGGTCTGATAAGGAAGCCGGGACATTAGTTGATTGGGCAAGATCAAAGAAAGACGTGGCTAAAGTTAAGGAGTACATTCGCTGGGGATACCGTGACCGGGGAGACTCTGAGCATTTTCAAGGTGGGTGGAATGTTTCAAAGCACATTGTCCAACCTAATAAGGAGGGACTCATCGTGTTTTTGAGGCGGCACATCCAGACCGACAACGGTTAATCTAACTTTTCGCAACTCCAGCCTCGTCCAATCATCTTGGGCGGGGTTTTTTCGTATCCAGTGCCTAAAGTGCCTAAAGTGCTTGAAGTGCCTCAATCTGGAGCTTCCCCTATATAAATAATACATATATTACACACATTTCCATGTTTAAGGTATGAATAGAGGCACTTGAGGCACTTTTTGAATTCCTTAAATTTCTCAACCACTGGAAATCTGCCAAAGATGCTGGCCGTTACTCTTGAGAGTCTGGTACGCATCTGGTCTTAACGACTTCAACCTCCGCATATAAGTTTTCAAAGCCGTCGGATGGCTCAACAATTTTTCAACCCTACCTCTATAGGTCATGTCATCCAGCAATCTGGTCTCCAATTCTTGTAAAGTGCCGCGCCAAACCTTTTTCTTAGGCTGAACAATCACCTCAATTAGCTCTGCAAGTCTCGCCTCTGGAGACATATCCCCTAAAATTTCAACAATTTCAGCATGATGATACGCCTTAATGCCAAATCGAGGGTCGGTTAGCTCTTTAGGAATGCGGTAATTTTCAATCATAAAGATAAATCCCGGCAATTCGTCCATCAACGCTCGCCAAAAAGCATCTCGACCATCTGGAGTATTACATTCCATCGGCATTGTAGCGGGCGCAACTTTGAATAGCATAATTTTATCTTCAATCGACGCATCCAGCGGAGGCAGCATGATTAAATTCTCCGCCTCATCGTTCACAGAGATTGTGAGACGCCAACTTGGGCTTAACATCAGTGCATCCTTGTGTTTACCATGCCATTGCTGGAACTGGTTAACTGTAAAGTCCTTAATCTTAGTCCCAAACGTGCGTCTTGACGTAATATCAGCGTGGGCAGACTCATCAGCGATCATCAAATGCTCGGCTTGGAACAAGTCACTATTAAACTCAGTCTTACCAGTGATGTATCGGTACGGGCGAGCCAACCTACCTCCCAGCATTTCCGTAATTAAGTCTTGGAACAAGTTTTTGCCACAGTTCCGTGGGCCAGCCATGACTAATGCTTGTCCCGGCATCGTTTTGCCAGCGTTCATCATTAAACGAGCCATGTGTAACCAACCGAAAACATAGTGCAATTGATCAGTAGTCCCGGCCATAAACAATTCTTCCAGTATTTGCTGGATCATTGGAAACGGTTTCGCAACACCCTCAATAATCATTGGATTATTCGTGACCAAAATGCGGTTATTTTTAAACATTTCCAAACCGACAGTGTGACCCGCCAGTGGGCCAGCGTACTCACACGACGATTCACGAACCGTGACAGCCATGACGCGCTCAACCTCACTCATTATTGAACCCTGTTGTTTTGTCCCGTCGATTCCGTACAATTTTAATTGTCGCTTTGTCTCATCTGGACTGAGCGACTGAAACACTCCGCGATTATCTTTCATGTAGAATTTAGCGGAGCCAGCGTGGTAGTGTATTTCAAAAGGGAGCATTAGAAGGGTTGAAGTAAATTATTTCTTGGATTTTACCGTTAGAGCGACGACCGTTTGGCATACGAACAAATTGGGAGCGCGTCCACGTCGCTGGATCTGCGCCTAATTGACAAGCAACTTGAAAAAAATCTTTTTGAGCATCTTCACTGATGCCTTGAACATCGAACCAACCATGAATCGACTTGCCACCACTCATCACGGCACAACGTAAAGTCATGTGTTTAGCTAGATGAAATAAAACCCCAGCGTGAGTGTCGTGCGTCCCATTATCAAACTCGACAACCTGATACATTCTTGGCCCAGTGTTTTGGAGTGTATGTTGAGAGCGTTTTCCCGCCTGTGTCTCTCCAAATTTTTCAGTCATCGGGCTAGGCACAATAAACTGGAGTTGGGGTAGGTTGTTCCATTCAGATCGTGGCTTTGTAGCAAAAGTGCCAGAGTCTAATCCACAACATAACAACGGATCGCCTATAAATAATGCTTCCAGTGCTTCATTCGCGCTTGAACATTGTTCTGGTGAATCATTTTTCAAATCGTCCAGTGTTCCATTTTCACTAGTCACGGATTCAATGGCATACTCATTTGGTTTCCTCCACATCGGGCGACTAACCAATCCACCTCTACCAATGCTTTTAAGTGCATTGATAACTTCTCCCGGTTGGAGTGGTCTAGTTGCGTTTTTTGCACAATAGATTTCAATTTCGTCAGGCGGGAAGCCAGCCTCGTTCAGTTTACAACACGCATGGAAGATCCATTTGTGTACGCCTGTCCCATTTGGTGGGCAGTCTTTGATTTTGGGAATTAGTATTTCGCTCATGTTAAAAATATGTCTTGTTCAACTTCGCCCATGTAGGTTCGTTGAAGTCTTGGGTTTAAGTCTTTCTCCGCAGCCCGAATCACTTCTTCAAGTTGTTCTGGAGATGCGTGTCTTGCAAAATACAAGAGTGCTAGTTTAGGTAGATTAGGGCGCAGCATCATTAGTTTTCCTTTGCCGTTTGCAATTTCTTTGGCCCGACGTTGGAGTCGTGCTTTGGCAACCATTGAGTGTTTTATAGGTCGTTCAGCCATTGTCTTAATTTCTCAACTTCATTTTTTAAATCGTCCAGTGTCCCATTGTTATTGATGGTATAGTCCACCTCATACTCGTCCATAGCAGTTTCACTAGAATGAGAGTCGATTGTGTCAGTGTCGCGCTGGACACGAACAATGGTTCCTCCAACGTCTTTCAAGAACTGCGCCTCATTTGGAAATCTAACATCCGTGACAATCGTCCACTGGTTGCCCGCCACTTCTAATTTAAATAGGTCAGCCTCCATAGCTTTAACCCAATAATCTTCTCCATAAAACTGTCTCCTAAAATCTGCGCCCCACGCTTGGAGTAGCAACCTCAGAGATTCTTTATTATGTTCAACTTCCGCAACCGAGAGGCCAGTGATTTTTGCAATCTCTCGTTTTAGGTTGTCCGCGAACGCGGCTCGAACAGTTCCCGGTGTTTCCATCAACTGGAACACTGTGTCTTTACCGCTGCGTTTTTTTCCAGTCAGCCCGACGATGCCCATCGTGCCAATTATGTCGCAAACACAGTCTATCAAGTCACATTCGGGACATGGGGTAGTGTGAGTATCCATTTTATTTAGACAAAGAGATAGCCCCGACGGGTTTGTACCAGAGATGACCACGGGAGATGTGGATTTGAAAACGCCGGGGCTAAAGTTTTATTTTTGGTTTGCGAGATGTTCCTCTAGCATTCGTCTCTCTGCGGGTGTTTCAGCGTAGAAACGTCCCGACAAAATGTTCTCCCTCATTTTTTTATTTATTTGCTGGCCCATTTTATGCAGCGATAGCCGCTCAGAATTTTGATGCCCAACAAGACTTGGCTGAATTGAGTTAGCCCGTGATCCCATAGTTATTAATCTGTCTGTCATAAAATTATTTCATATATTTGTCAGCCTCATGTGCCTCCGCTGCAATCGGACATCCTTTAAGCCATTCTGGAGTGCGGCTCATCATATCCTCGATGTCTTTAATAGAGTCAGTGTCATTCTGATCAACCTCTACTATAAGTTCGTCATGCACAGTCCACAACACTTCATATCCCGCTCTAATGATATTGTAATAGCACTCAGCAAACACTTCGCGGGCCGTGGCTTGAACAATGTTCTCACATATTTTTCCACCGTACCAATAGCGAGGATTCTCTCCGCGAGTGATTGAGGCAACCATTTGCCCACGATCTCGGTCTACGTTGAAATAGGATATAGTTCGCCCACTAGGTAATTCTAAAAAATGATGCTCACCGTGGTCATTGGCCATGTCCTTCTCGCAATTCTTCCAGAACCAAACGACTTTCGGATTTGTCCTACGATACTCGGAAACAGTGTGTTGTGCCTCACTGGAGGTTAATGGGATGCCCCAACCAGCGGCGATTTCTTTAAATTTTTTGTGACCGCACCCATACCCAAGACCCAATACCCGGATTTTTGCCAACTGGCGCATTGATTTGCTGACCCGTTTGGCCCCCATAGTTGCCATAGCATGGGCCGTATAAATATCTTTGCCGCTTTTTACGATGTCCAATAGTGCAGTGTCATTGACTAACCATGCTAAACAACGGGGTTCAATTTGAGCTAAATCGCATATTACAAATTTTTTCCCCGGTCTTGGTACAAATAAACTGCGCGTATCAATGCCAAAACTCTCACCGCGTGGGAGGTTCTGCATATTTAGTCCCGTGTCACCACTCCAACGCCCAGTTAGGGCTGCGCCGAAATATTTTAATCCAAAAGGCAACGACCCATCTTCTCGTAAACGAGTTTGTACGGTTTCAAATATCCGCAACAGACGGTTTGATTTGCGCCAGTCTCTCAATGCACCAACGACAGGATACTTTTTCCCATACTGGGACTCCCATTCAGCGCAAGCCGGATCAGTTTGATTTGTTGATGAGGGGGCTGGAATTCCTTCCTTGGCGCAAAAGATTTTGAGTTGCTTCAGTGAATTCACTGGCTCGTCATCCCCGACCCACGGGACAAGCTTTGCGCTTTTTTCCTTAACTTCGTAGAGTTGCTCCAACCCCCTCGTCAATAAATCTTGGTCAATGTGAACACCTTTCTGACCACTAGTCATTGTGTGCCTAGCAATAACTTGTTCGTGGTATGGCCAATGCTTTTCGTAGGTCTCCCACAATTTGTTGCATAAAACAGAATCCATTCGGGCATACTCAATAAGACTCGCTAACTGCGTATCATCAAGGTCTCTCGGCAATTTACCCTTCATGTTATCTCGTACTGTTTTGTCAGGCTTAACCCCCAACATTTGTTCAGCGAACCCTTTTAGGTTTCTAGGACACTGGATATAAACAGCAAGGTTAGCCGAACAACTCCACACTGGAGCTAAATCGCCGGGTATCATGCCCATTCGTTGTGCGGCTTGAAAACAAACTGAGTCAAATGCCGCATTATGGGCCACCAACTTAGGTTCTACGGGCAGATCACACCACGGTGCGTCTTGAGTCGGGCCAACATAGTCAAACCCGTCTCCATAAATACTGACCATGTACGGATCAAATTGTGGATGTCGTGAATATGCGTCAGGCCCAAGACCTTTTACGGTGCAATCCGCGTCGTAGTATGTTTCAAAATCTATTGCGATCATTGCCAGTACACATACTCGCCGTCGATTTCTGTAAATAGTTCTAGTTGCATTTTATTTTTAAGTTAGGTTGGGCGGCGGCGGAGAAATATGTAAATCCCACCACCGCCCTGACCCATTATGTTCCCCAGTTTAACGAGTCAATTCTCGCACCCATTTTACGAACGCCTCATCGTTTTTTGGCCCAGTTTTTAAAACCGGAACAATCCACGACTTATTCGTGTCTTTTTTCAATTTGGTAGTTAACTCCCAACTACCGAATTCCAGTCCAGCCTTTAAATTAAACGCCGCCGCTGTAAGGATGGGTTTAGCCGCCGCTGTGTACGCACTAATTGATGCAATCGTCCATTGTGCTGGCGTGTAGTTATCGCCCTCGTACTCAAATGGAAACAATGCCTCGTCCTCTCCCTTAATTAACAAAGTACACGTTAACTGCGGGTTCCAACTTGGCCTTTGGTTATTTGGCCCCCAATCCAACGAGCCGCCTTTTTCATACACCTCGTCCAGTGTTTCTGCGGTTTGCGGCATGGTATCTGAACCATACGGCAAATTTTCGTAGTACGATTTCCTTGCACCAGTGACAGTGATCCAGACAGGCGCATCTGTACGTTTTTCTGGTTCGTCTGACCGCGCACCATATAAACAATACTCGTTGTTCAATACCAGTGAACCGGGCATAAATAACTCTCCCAATTCGCCTGTTTTTTGAGCGATTTTCAAACTTGGAATTACCAAATCCGACTGCTCGATTACTCCTGTTAAACCAGACACCGCTGGTTGCGCCACAGCAACTTCAGTAGTGCTGTCTTCATTTTTCTTTAGTGATTTCTTACTCACAGTTTTCTATTTCCTGTTTTCTATTTTCGTGATTTTGACAAATATATTTTGTCACTACCGCGTTCAACCAGTCCTAGTCCATCTAGTACTTCTAAAGCTGACGCAGTAAATTCTGCCTTCTTGCCTCGCGGTGCTTGAGCTTTTAACGCCTTTTCCAACGCACCAATTGATATTGAACAAGCCTCTAAAAAATCTTCTTGCCCCATTTCGTTTTTCAACGCACCCCACGTTGAGGTCACGTCCTTAATTTTTCTGTTTCCCCGTGTTTCCTTTAATTCGTATCCCGGTATTTCCTCACCAGATAGCACACGCTCCAATGCTGCTGACCGCACGTTTTTTGCCCACCTCTCAACAATTGAGGCTACGTCTAACGCACGTTTTATTTGTGCGGGACTTGTTAGATCTGTGGTTTTCGCTGACTCAGGTAGCATCAGCCCGTCGTTATCGTTTGCAATTTGCATGGCTCGTTTTTGTAATTCGGGACACTGAACTTTATTACCGCAAAACAGACAGTTCTCACTATCTGGTTTAAAAGGCGCGTTGGGATCGTCTGCATTTTTGACAATGCTTTTAAATTCGTCAGTCCACGACAACGCTTCCTCTCTAGTAAAAGTGTGTTTTTGCACCAGTTTTAACCGTGGAGTTAAAAAAATAAATTCACAAGTTACGCAGTCTGGAAAGGCGTGAAATGCACCCAACACATAGGCGCGAGCTTGATAGTTCTCCGCTGGATCATCCACCTTCCATTTGCCAAATTTGTAATCAATTAAAATTAATCGTTTACCAAACCGTAAAACCAAATCACACGTTCCCCATGTGACTTCGGGGATGGTCAATTGCATCTCGACTTGAATTTCGTCAGCTTGTCGCAAATAGGTTTCATTATGGCCCATGCAAAACCCTAAAAGGGTTTCGTGTTCAAATGATAAATTATCAGGTATCGCTGTGTCGTTCATTTGTCCTCGTTTTCCTTTATCATCAATGCCCATTTTTCCATAATAGCGTGTAAAAATGTACCCTCATCAGCGGCTTGAGTTGGCCCACTGTCGTCATTCTTCCATTGAGAACATTTACTCTTGTATTTTAATTGCGACGGGGAGTGTTTTGCGTGTTCATCTGGCATTCTATGAATTCCTTAATTTCTATTAATTTGTCAAATTTGAGCCAGTACCCCGGCAATCTGAAAACGTGATGTCCAAGGGCCGTTGCAGTGTTATATTTTTCGCAATCCTTGATATACCCAGCCGTGGAGGTGTGTCGTGAGTGTTTTCCAACGCCTCCCTCCAATTCAATTGCTGTTTTCGTCTCCATGTGGACAAAATCGAATCTCCATTTTCTCGTCGGGTGGAATTTGTGTTCCTCAACAAGAGGCGGGCCTTCCAATTCAGCCCACATGATCTCGAATCGTTTTTCCAAAACGCTTTTTGCCATTTAATAAGTGGGGAACTCATGTTGTTAAACCTCGTTTAGTTGTTCGATATTCTGCACTTGTTTTAAATTTTTCAAACCCCGCTGGAGGGCTTGTTTATATACCTCACTGAGTCGCAGTCCCATATCGCGAGCTTTTTGTTTCGCTTGTTCGCGATCCTCAGTGTCCAGTTTTATTGTTATTGTGTGTTGTTGTTGTGTCATTTACATGAAATTCAAGGTGGGGCATCACCTCGTAGGAAGGTGGGGCATCACCCAATATGTAAAACACACCCATATCATTTCGATAATAGGTGTGTCTCAATTATTCGATCGTACTTTTCGGTAGCCTTAATTGCAAAACATAATGTTCCGAATAAAAAAATAGCACATACAAATAATAAAAATCTATTTTGTCTACTGCATTTAACCGCCATTGCGGCATTTCGGCATAGCTCATATTGAGCTTCCCCCCTTGCTTCTGCTAATGCAGTCAACGCTTCTTGGTCTTCCATTTCTGATTCTTCAACCTATTCCGTTCGTTTTCTTCTTTCAGTGTTTCTGTCAATCTTAAGATTAATTCTGACACTGGAATACCTAATGATTCTGCCTTGCCGCGAATTAAGTCAATGTCATCAACGTGCATCCATGCCCGCAATTGTTTTTTGTTTGGGTCACGTTGGTTTGCCATCAATTCGGCGTTTTCAAAAGGGTGGGGCATCACTAAATATTTTACAAGTTATTTTTGTGATTTTTTTCAAATTAATTTAGAGCAAAATTTTCGGGTAGTCTTTTCTCTCCAGCGTAATGACGAATTGTAGTTTGAACGTGTTTGTGTCTAGCAACACGTCGAGCCACCTCTTCCCCATATTTTTCACGAACCGTATGCAAAGTATGAGCGCGAACTTCATGGAACGTGTGATCAGTATTGAGTCCTCTGGAGCGAAACCAAACATCTAAAGATTTTAAAGTTTTCCCACACCGATCTACGGGCCAGCCGTTTTCTGGTAAAATATACTCTTTATCTTCAGTAACACTCCACCACCATTGTAATTCTCTATATATTTCTGGATCAATGGGGATTGTTGTAGCCCGTTTTCCTTTTTGATCTGCGCTCATTTTAAACACAGGCGTTTTTCCTTGTTTAGATTTAATCCAGTCCCATTTAGCATTTGACATTTCTCCACGTCGCAATGTTGCTTTAGCTAAGAGATACGCAACCCAATGTGTCGGATTGTCATGTTTATTTTTCCGCAAAGCTTGATCAATGTCAGCCATCAATTCGTCGTCTACCACTTCATGGTCTTGAGTTATTGGAGATTCCACCCGTTCTTTTAAAAATTCAGAAACGTCGCCAATATAAATGCCCGCATCCTCGTACCGCACTTTGAACGAATCTTTAAATATAGCCCTTGCTTGCAATAGCGTAGATTTAATAGACCGCAATCGCCGTTGCCGTTCATCTTCCCCTTGGCCAATAACCATTTCAATTTCGTAATCAAAAAAATCTCTAATAGTTTTACCGTCTAGTTCACTAACCCTTGTATTAGCAAAGCTTTTGTTTGTTTTGCGTAACACTCGTTTTAAACACCCAATGTTTCCGTAAATTGTTTTTCGTTTTAACCCATGTTTATTTGCCAAAACGATATATGCTTTTTCCACAGTAGCGAGAGTAGCGAACGATGGAGGTTGCAAAGATTCGGGTGCAACCCCATATACAAAACCATCAATGAACTCCACGGCCAAACGTACAGCGTGATATGGATCAATAGTTTTAGTTGATATTTGTTTTCTAAACCCAGCACGTTGAACTTTTACACACCACGAACCGTTTAGCTTTCGTTGGAATAGTGTGTAGTGTTCTCCACGGTGGACAAATCGAATTTTGCCGTTCGCATCTTTAAAATAGTAAGGCGTGTCGTCCTCACGTTCACGAATCCAGTCGGCAGTGTCACGGAGATGTTTTGGGGGTATTTGCATTTTGAGGCTACGAGTGTCTACATTTATCACTTTTAATAAGTGTCTACACGGCCCACAAAATCACAAAAGCTATCAACGTGTAAAGCGAAAAAAGAAAATTGTGGAGCCAGTGGTCGGGATTGAACCGACGACCTGCTGTTTACGAAACACTGAAAGCACTAGGCTAAACTGCTAAAATTAAAAAACTTAGCTGTCTGTTTTTGGAACGTGTCCTTCTTTCAAAATGTGCCACGCTGAAAAATATTTTTCATGTTTTGAATGACCACTACCATCTCCGGTAAATTTAACGCCTGTTCCGATTTTATGCATCGGCATGATGTAGAATGCGGGGTGGAGTAAACAAACAAATATGCAAAAATCGGCAGCACGACTAGTGAAATTGGTAAACCTATATCCAGTCGGTCTGCCGTCAACCAATGCTGGAAGTTTGGAAGTTTTTATTTGAATACGATGATAGTAGTTGTGATCAACTCCAGCTAACAAATCGCACCCATCGATATCAATACTTGGACGCGCTACTAAAAAACCTTGTTTTAATAATTCGGCCTCGACTAGTCGTTCCCCGACTGCGCCTATGATCATTGAACGATCCACTATTCATTTTCAGAAAGCATCAAAAAACGTTTTCTAGTAAGCTTCATTAATTTAATTTTGGCTTCTTTCAATGTTTCAAGTCGTATTTCTTTTTCGTCTTCTGACAATTTAGAACTTGCCTCTACCACTTTCATTTTTTGAGTTAAGACTTTAATCCGTTTATCAGTTTCTTTAATGCGCGGCAAAATTCTACGAAGAGGCAATGCTTCTTTCACATAATTTTGTAATTTCTTAACTTCACCGTTAATCCGATATTGCTTTATCTGATCATCTGCTTGGTATGCTTCACCTCTCAATTTGTAATAGTTTTCTTGATCGTAATAAATAGTTTGTCCACCTACAAAACGATTTAATACCGGAATGCTTTTTGCCCCGTCTTGGGTGAAAGGTCGAAGCGCGTCTTTACCCATTGATCCAAACAAATGATTCATTACATAGTCAAAAGTTTCTGGACTAACGTCAACCAATCCAGCTTTAACTTCTGTACCTCCGGTTAAAGAGTTTAAAGTTGAAGCAACTGTTTTTGATATCTCAGACACATTACCAAAATAGGATTGTGAATCTGGCTTTTTGTATCTGTCGTATGGGTTTTCATCTGGTCGAATAGGTGCGTCTTTCCAATCCTTATTAGTAACTACCGCAGTGAATGGGTCTAACACATCTGGAGTAGCGGCTCGCAGTATTCCCGGCCCCGAAAACAAATCGCTTGCACCCCCAATTGGATTGAACGCATTTAAAGTAGAACTTGTTGTGTGTGATAGCGTATCCCAACTAGATATTTCTCCTCGCAACATTCTTGATAGATTAGTCCCAGCGTAGTGAAAAACGTTAAACCCATACGGCATTGGGATTGTAAGATATTCTTCACCATCAAAAGGACTCATAACGATCATGTTGCGTTCTCTAACGTGTTCTGGAATTTTTTTATAAAAAGATTCACCGTCTTCATCTTCGTCAGATATGATGTTGTTTACAAAATCTTGAGCCACAGCGAAAGCTGCAATTCCCGCTGTAGCTTTCCGTACTTTTTTATTTTCAAGAGCTTGAGCCATACGGTATGTGCCTTGCACCCCAGCGTTAAAAAACAAAAACCAACTATTTAATGCACTAGACATTTCACCTTTTCTGGAAAAGTTTACAGTAATGTTTTTTGCTAAACTAGATGCTTGTAACTTTGTCATGCCAGCTTTTCTAGCGTTAGCGTACACAGATAACCGCATAGTGTTTTCAACAGAAGCATTAATGTCTCCAGCCTTTTCTCTTAAAAATTTCAAAGCGTTAATTGTTTTGTTTTTAGATAGCGTAGAGTTAATTTTACCTTTTATTTTTTTAACTTCGTTAAGTCCAAAGAATTCAATTTTTCCACCTATTTCGGTAAACTCTTTGTAATATTCTCCGTACTCACCTTCGTATGCTTTTTTTCCTTTTGCCCCTACTTCAGCTTTCCACGCGGCTTTAAATGCTGGGCGAATCCCTTTCAACACATTCTGTCTTAACCCTTCTGCGTCTGAAGCAGTGAGATTTATTTGCGCTGTTTGCAAATCTCGTAAAAAGTTTGGTATTACAAAACTTGGGGCAAGCTGAGTGTTGATTAAAGCAAGAAATCTATTTCCAGCTCCCATCCATTGGACTAGCTTGTTTAATGAACCAAAACCAACGTTGTTTAAATTTCTTGCAAGATGTGGATTTGTTACACGAAGATATCGCTCTTGCCCAGCAATGAAATACGAAACTAACTCAGGGTCATCTTTCCAACGTGGGTCAACTTGGCTAACTACTTGTCCTTCGTTATTAAACTGCGGACGCATTTTTGGTTTAGCTGGAGCTACTACATTGTTTTTAAATTCTGTAACTAATTGTTCAAGCGAAGCCATAACGCGGTTACGTTCAACTTGTTCAATTGTGTTGTAGTGTTGATGGAAAATGTTTGAAAGAATGTCTACTACTTTCTTATCGCTTCCTTTTCGTTTACGATGTCCACGGAAAACTCGATTACCACTTTCAAGATGGTCAGACCGTGTGCCTTCTCGATTTAATGGAACATAGTTTTTATAAAAAGTAGACAATCTTTCGTGATTAGCTTTGTCAATTAACCCTCCTTCAAGTTCCATGTCTATTTGTGATTGGAGTAGTTTACGAATGCGAACTTCTAGTTGTTGAAGATTTTTTGTTTTTCCATCGGTTTCAAATTTCGCCAGAACCCTCCTTGCATTTTCGTTGGTCATACCGCTCCCACCATCTGGCATAGCTTCGTTAATGTCAGCGTATCTTTTGTTTGCTTCTGGCGCATGACGAGCATGAAGATAATCGTGCAAATCTTCATTACTAATTCCAAGACGTTGCATTTCACTTAAAAACGGTTCAAGTTCAGTCTCGTCTAATTCTTTTTTCAAAAACCCTACACGATCTTGAAGATGTTCCATTCGCAGATACGCATTCATTGTGTCTGGGATCTTTTTTCCAGCCGCAATAGCATCTTGAAGCATTTTTAAATCTACAAATCTATCTACTAATTTCCGAATAGCTTTATTTGCGTTTGAGTCTGGGTCTTGAAGGTTGAATTTTGCTCTTGCTGCAAATATTTTTTCATCAACCAATTGTCCAAATGTTTTTTTAGATTCTGTTTTTCTAGTCTTTTCACTTTCTTTAGCAACTGAATCAATTATGTCTTTAGAAAATTCTGAAGGAGTGCGAACTATTCCTTTAATAGTGTCATTCCAAATTTCACGAATGCCGTTAGTTAGTTTTACGCCTACTCTTTTTGCAAATTCAAATGCAGATTTAACATTTTGTTTACTCCAGTATGCTGCCATTTTATAAAGACTATAAACGGCTTTTCCAGCAGCGATTGGATCAACTCCAGAACCTACTCGACTACCTAGCTCGTTCATTATTTTTTTATGATCTAAAAGTAATTGTTCTCCTTCACTAATTTTAGATTCTGGTTCTGGAATTGTAGATTCTTCAGTTCTAGTCTCAGTAGTTTCTTCTGTTTTTTGAGTTTCTTCTTTTCTAAAAATCTCATCGTAACCTTCTCGAAAAGAGTCTGTTTCTTTTGCTTGAGTGGTTTCTGTTGTTTGTTCAGCAACATCGCTTTTAAATATTGCTTCAACGCCTTCTTGATAGCTTCGTGTTGTGGGAGCTTTTGTTTTTGATGTAGGTGTTAGTTCTCGTTCAGTTTTTGGAGTTGGCGCATCTACGTCTGGATCACGCGGTTTTACATCTTCAAAATCTTTTGCTGTTCTTTGAAACCCTAATTTCCCATCTTCTTGCTCAGTCCGTTTGTTTGCAATACGTTCATCGGTCTCAAAAGCTTCTTCTCTTAATTTGTTTTTAATTTGAATTTCTACATCTTTCGCAGCTTGCCTACCAGCATCATTTTGATCTCCAAAATCAATGACATTACCACGGCTATCTAATAACGCTGTTGGTGCGTTTGGAGCATCTAATGGGTCAATTAGCCTTCCAGTTTTTACGTCAATAATAGGCCCGTCAACAATCATAGGAGGAACTTCTGCTACGTCAGGAAAACTGCGGGAAGATTGCCATGTGTCAGGATCTGTTAAACTAGGGCCAGTTAACAACGCAGCGGGACTGTCTGGAGCCGGAAGTGCAAGTCTTTCTGGTGGAGCGGGTAAAGCTAATTGAGTTGGTGGAGCTAAACGATCTTTTACAAACTCATCTGCTTTTTGCTTATATGTTTCTTTAAAGTATGCTCGTCCTCGTACAGCAGAAAACGGGCCACCTATTAAACCTTCAGCCGCAGCACTACGAAGTGCGTTTTCTAAAATATCTCCTCTGTCAACACCTTGGCTTTCTGCGTACACGTCGCTTGCCACAGACTCCATTGCGCCAAGGCTAGAATCAAATGCTATTTCCGCACCAACTTTTTTTGCTACTGTTCCACTAATACTAGAACCTACTGGAATTAATTTCCCCACCGGGACAGCCGTTGATGCAATTGCTACGCCTCCTGCAATCATAGCGGCTTTGTTAGAGGTGTCTCTTGCAGTTTCAAAAGCGGCATCTAAATTTGGTTTTCCAGCCATATCTTGCTGGTGTCTTAAATTAATGTAATCGTTTTTAAAAGTTGCGCCCTTTGAAGAAGTTGCTTGAATTCCAGACGCAGTAGCTCCAGCAGTAATTAACCCACCTAACGGAGTGGACACTGCGCCCGCTCCAAGTCCCGCACCTATTGTTGGGACAATAGTTACTCCAGCTTCACCTAAAGCTTTTCCAAAACCCCTAGAGCTTAACAAACTTGCTTCTTCTGCTTGAGGAGTTTTTTTCCATTTTTGATATTCTTTTTCTAAAAGGTCTTTTGCTTCGTAGGGTTGTAAATCTAATAAAGTTTTACCAAGTAAAAAATCATCTTTTGCTTGGCCAATCCCTTGTAAAAAACTTGTAACAAACCCTTGTTCGTCTGCTTCTTTCTGTGCTTTTTCTTGGGCAATTTCAAATTCTTCTCTACGCTGTTCTTCTTTTAGTGCTTCAATCTGTGGGGCAAATTTTCTACGAATAACTTCAGCAATTTCTTCACGACCCATTGTGTCTGGAAAAGACGCTTTGCCAATCCCTTCAATTAAAATATCTGGCATTATGTATTTTTCTTTTTGTAATTGTTATTTAACAAAATCATTTTCAAGGGGTCGGTATACACCAAGATCAGTTACTTCGTCCAATGCAGCACGAAGTCGCGCCACTTTCTTTTCTGCCGCTTTAATCTTACCTTCTTCTGGAGCTAAGTCTGCTTTCAATGTTTCTAATTCATCTATTGCGTTACCAAGGTTTTCTTTAGCTTTAGCCTGTTCTTTTCTCGCGTCTCTTTCTTTATTAGCGGCTATCCTTTGCAGACCGGCACGTTCTGTGGAAGATACGGCGTTTTTGTTTGGCACTAATCCAGATGCTTTAGATTGAATATTGTAATAGTATTCTTGACCACTTTTTCCTTCTGTTTCACGAATTGGAGATGGTGCGTTTGGATCATATTGAGTCGAAACATTTCTAAATTTACTCAATAGTTCGGCTCCCATTTTAGGGCCAAACGTTTGCTCTATCTCTTGTATTTTTGCATATCGTTCTTGTGGAGTTAAAGTTCGTTCTTTCGTTGTTGGGGGTATCCACTTATACGCCGGTTTTGCACTAGCATCAGCAGTAGCGTTAGGTGATTTTTCTAACCATGTGCTTGGGAGCAAAGCGTTAAAACCGGGAACCTCTTCTGTGACAGTAGTTGGAACTCCGCTAAGTCGTCCCATTCCTTCTACAAAAGCGTTTTCTTGTTCTTTTTGTTCCTTTTTTTGAGTTTCCGTATTTGAAAGTTCTCGTTCTGCTAAATCAATTCTTTCGTTTGCTTGTTCGAGAGTTTTATTTCGATAGTTTTCTGTGTCTAGTCGGCTTTGTCTTCGCTCATCAATTTCTATATCTAAAGCGTAATTAGAAATTGCAGATTCTAATTTTCCTAAAGGCATATCCGCAATTCCTTCATTAAATTTTTGAACATCTTTGAGTTTTTCTTCGTACTCTTTAGTGTCCATTCGTTGTGGATCTGCATCAACCCAATTTGCAAGGTCTTCCATTTTTCGTTCTGCAACCCATTCGCCTTTTTCAGTTAGAATTTCTCGTTTTTCTTTATTTTTACGATACTTTTCAATGCCTTCAGAAATACCTTCAGCAAATTGATTAACGCCACGCATCATGTTCTGATTTGCCGCATTAACAGACGCTAAAAATCCTTGTGGGACTACACTCCCTACGTTTCCTCCTCCTCTAAAATAATTTGCCATTGTTTTGTTTCCTTAATTTGATGTGTTAATTTTTATTTAGGTCTACTTAAAAAGCCTCCGCCTAATGTGCCAAGTCCTCCCATCACCGCACCAAATCTTGCCGCAGAGTTAGCTGCGTTTGCTTGACTTGCAGCTAATTGTGAACGTTGATTATTAGTGTATAATGCTTGAGCGTATCCACTCTCTGGATTAAACGTCGAGCCGGGGTTAAATCCTCTAGCTTGACCAACCACACCGCCAGCCATAGCTGGACTCACACTGCTAGGTCGTCCAAGAATTGCCATAAACGGATCGGCTTGAGTTGCTTTGTTTAGTTGCACCATTGACTGAGCAAACCCTTGTCTTTGTTGTCTTCTTGCATTTGCACCTTGCATTTGCGCTAGACTTTCAATAGCCGCATCATTCACTCCGTATCCCATACCTCTTGCTGCTTGTCCAGCGCGGGCCGATTGTTGAAGTTCTCGGCGTTCCCAACTACTTAAATCTCCACCCATTGCAAGATCGTCTTGAGCTTGTTGATTGAGTGATGATAATAATGCTGCTTGTTCTGGATTTGCAGCGTCAATTGCAGATTTAGCACGACCTCCAAATTCTTCAATAGCAGAAATGTCCGCCTCACGTTGATCTCGTTGGGTTCTCCGATCCATGCCCGCTAATCTTGATTGCGTAGTGTCATATATGTCCAAAAGTTGCGGCGTAGCCATCTTCGCAATGTCGATGTCTAGCTGAGTTTCTTTTGGTCGCCATTCGCTTTCAGCTTCATACAACTCAGGTCGCATAGCAATCTGCGCTTTTAACGTGTTAGTTAATTGGGTCGCATAGTCTTGTTTTTTTGTTTTTACTTTTTTCTTTTTACAACATCCCATGTTTAATCTTTCTCTTTAAAATCAAAATCGTATTCACGGTTTTCTTTAGTTGCTTTTCGCAACCCTTCAAATCCGCTACATAAATAAATAACCCCATAGACAACTTCGTGATAAAAACCTTTTAACACGTCTGCGCCTCTCTGAAATCTTTCGTCTGCATGATCTTCCCAATCATTTGAATCCAGCCACGCATTGAATGATTGCACAATGAGCGGCATTAAGTAGCTTTTATTTGCTACAAAAAATGGATTTAGTGTCAGTTCTAACATCATATCCAGTTGAGACTTAATTAACGTTTCGTCGGTTACTGGATTATCTTCATCAATAATGTCGTCTAACACATGACAATGGTCAACAAACACGTCGCAAAAACGAACCGCGTCTTTGTTACCGTTGCAAGCATCTAAGAATTCTTTAGGTTTATCTACCATACTATTCTGTGTCTTCAGTATCTTCTGTTTCTTCTTCCTCTTCTTCAATAGGTTCTGGAGTTGGCTCTGGTAAATCAGGATTTTCAACTACCGTTGGTTCTATTGTTGTATCCAAAGTTACTACTGGTGCTTCAAAGTTTTCCGCATTCACGGGTTGAGCTTTTTGTGCTTCTATTTGTGAATCCAAACTACTCCACCAGTTGTTATCCGCAGCAAACTGATTAACGATTTCTGAAGATTTTTCAGCAGTTAAATCATTTAGCATTAACATAACGCCTTTTTCTGGTTTCCAAATTCCATCGATGTATGCAGAATTACCCTCACCGTCTTCTCCAGTAAGGCCGATTACCAATTCGCAACAACAGTCTTGGTTGTCGCTTAAACAACGTGGTTCAAAACGAACTAACTTATAAGTATTGCTCATATTAATATTTCTTTTTCTTTACTGTAGATTTTTTACTACTAGGTTTTTTGTTTCCTTTTTTCGGTGGACGACCCACTTTACTTCCATATGTTCCTTGTCCTTGAGGCATAATGTTACTTTCTTTTTTTAGCAGTCTTAGCAGACTGTTTAAATGCTTTAGCTGTTGGTGCGCCTTTTGCGCCCGGTTTTCTCATTTTTTCTCCGCTACCAGCTTTAATACGTTGCCGTTTAGCGTTAATGTTTTCGTATAATCCTTTTTTCTTTGCTGCCATAACTAAGTACTTGCTTGTGTATCTACGGGTTCAATTGTCGAAGCTAGCATCTGAGTAAACCTTGCCATCCCTTCAGCGGGTGGATTTTGTTTAGCTTCAACATCAATTGAATATCTTGCAGAAAAATCTGTTGAACGAGTATTGCTTGAGTTAGTAGTCACGGTTCCAGTGTGTGAACTAGAATGGCTACCTCCAACATCAAATCCTACTCCCCAAAATGAACCACTAGCTGAAGCGTGTGCTTCGGTTTCTGAATGGTCAGTTTGTGTGTTTTCAGATGACTGGGTGTTTTCGCTATGCGATTTAACTTCCATATCAAAATGAATTTTAACGTCGTCAATTGAAAGGTTGGGTATTGTAACCATTGATAAAAGCGGCATTTTAACTGTTCGCTTTAAAGGTTTTAATTGCCCTTTAATTAATTGCTCTACCTCAACATCGACGGTTTTTGTAATCGTCTTTTTGGGGTCGTTTGGGTCTGGCATAAAACCAAACTGGTTACAAAAATCCAAAGTTACGCCAGCTAATTTAGACTGGGCGCGCGCGCTCTGAATAAGTGGATCGCCGATTAGCGAGGCTATAGGTAAGCCTTGAAAATCCTTCAATTGTTTATCATCTTCTCCCGCCATATTATTTTTTATATTGTAGGTATTAGTTTTACTAGATTGTCACCAACTCTCGCCAAACCTTCAGCTTGGTCAGTGCCAGTAAATTTTATTTTAACTCCAGCCATTTTAGATTTCCTTAATTTACCAAGGCATCCTAATGCTTTCTCTCCATCGTGATCGAGATTGACTTCTAAATCAATGTCTAACTCTGCGATCTTTAAAGGGTTATGTGGGACTAGTGTAACAAGTGGAACTTCAACTTCTTTGTCGTTTAAAACCATTTTAACAATTTTTGGATTCCCATCTTTATTAAAATAAGTATCCAGAAATTGTTTTGATTGTTGTTCTTCCACGGCGCGTTGTGCTTGTGACACTGCCGTGTATAACGAATCAAATATGTTTTGTACTGTTCCAGCCATTAAATTAATTTTAAAATTGTTATTACTATCAAACCCAATGCTAAAACTGAGCTACCGTATGCTAGTCCCATCACAATAAATAAGTCGTATTTTTTCATTATTTATTCTCTAAATCTTCTATTCGTTTCAATGCATCTTGCAACGCTGCCCAAAGTACTGGCACAAGAGATTTATAGTCCACCGATTGCATCCGTGGGTTACCTAAATTATCTACCGCATCTTTCTCCAAAGAAACCACTGCTCCTACATCACATACTTCTTGTAGCTCATGTGCTAGGAATCCAACACGGTTCATGCGGTGTTCATCAGGGCATTTGTTCTCTTTAAAATCAAATCTCTTAACTTGTGCCGCCTTAACAAGTGCAACTGCATCATCACCAGAGTACTCTGTGATATTTTCTTTTAGTCTGTAATCCGAAGCTGAATGAAGTGCGTGTGCTGTGTTTGCTCCATCTTTGTAATACAGCATAGCGTTTGAATCGTTATAGGCGTATAGCTTACCTACATATGATCCACTTGTTGGAGTTGCTGATGCTGTTAGTTGTAAATAGGTTCTTGCTGCTATGTATCCGTTTGAAGAGTTTGAGGTAGATATATTTCCAGAACTAACAGTCAAGTTTCCGTTATCATCAAGAAGCATTTGATTCCAAGCTCCTCCAGTTCTGAATGTTAATCTATCAGAAGTGTCTGCTTTTAGACCTAATGTTGAGGAACCCGCCGCATTACTAAAGAAAACCCCTACATTGTTTGGGAACTTCGCCTCTTTATTTATGCTAACCTGCGAATTATTCAGAGTCATCCTAACCGAACCACCAGTGGCTATGGAAATTGAATCGGCAGTGTCGGAGTACATATAAGTATTGCTGCCTCCGTCTAAATAAAGTAACTGACCTTGAGCAATTGCAGCATTGCCAGCAACGGTTAAACCTGACCCAAGTGTTACGCTTGAAGAGAAATAGCCAGTGCCTACGCAATGTAATTTATAGGCGGGAGCTAAAGTGTTTATGCCAAAATTTCCATTTGCAGCCGCAGTCCATATATAACCCGTTGGGGAGGTGTACTTATACAAAGTTAGATAATCACCATTCCCCTCATGTTTTAAAGCGAACCGATTATTGCCACACTCATTGAACAGTATTCCTGAGTCATACCCACACGTTCTTGTGTCTAATGTGAGCCATGTGTTGGTACTTGAGGCAGCAGTAACATTAATACCTCCACTTGAAACTGTCAGAAGATCATTCCAACTAGCATTAGTCCAAGGTGAGCTAACAGTTCCATCAAATCTGCTAAGGGTAAAAACGTCTCGGTGGTAGCCCATCTCTAGTTTCCACTTGCGACCTAAAGATGTTCTGTTCGCTACCCAGTTATCATTATCATGATCCCAGTGGCAGTCATAAGCCCAATAAGTAGAGTAGTCTAATGCTCCTGAATCTTTGGTTCGTTTGCTGCCTAAAGTACCCGATTGACCATGACCATCTGACCCTGCTTGGTAAAAATTGTTTCCAGTTAATTGGCATTCACCATCGGTTACTGTTATTTTATTATTACTATCAAGAGTTAAGACTGTATCACTCCCAACAGTTGGATGATGTCCTATTTTAAATTTACCAGAGTCTGAACGATCAATACCCATGCCCCAATCCATTTGGCCTTGAGTCTCAAAACTGATAGAAGCGTCACTAGCAGTTTCTACAGCACTATTATGTATGTTAAGTCTTAGTCCGCCTACTGCCGCTTTGTGCAAATCAATTCCACATTCGGGCGAAACAGTGCCAAATCCACAGTCACCACCATCAGCTATAACAATGCGATCTTGCCAACCACCACTGTAGGTCTGGATCTTAACCCCAGCATCTCCAGCCAAACGCAACACTGATGAGTCATTGTAAATGAACGAAGTGCTAGTTCCGCCGAAATGAAGAACCCCAGCAGAAGTTAGAGTTAATCTGTCATTCGTACCTAACGCACTGTGCTGGCTAATTTTAAATGAGTCACTGTCTGAATCATCTGCACCAACCGACCAGTGTGTGGTGTTATTGACTAAGAAATTGATATAAGGATCGGCTCCACCTTCGCCCTCAATCTGAACAGTAGCGTTACCAGCACCAGTTCCAAATATAGATAATTTATGTGGAGCAGTAGCTGACCCTATGCCAACATTTCCACCTACAAAGAAGCTGTCATCAGCAGTAGCTAATCTTATTTTCTCAGTATTACTGCCATCCCGTATAGTGATATACTCACTGCTTGTGCCGCTAGAATTATTTGGCTTAATAGCTAAGTAACCAG
>WLWG01000057.1_pt1 | contig 111268 bp, 121 predicted proteins | sample 6712871 | NCBI WGS metagenome assembly WLWG01 (sample SAMN12718693, study PRJNA515312) | sponge metagenome | isolation source: marine sponge | host: Mycale hentscheli | place: New Zealand: South Island, Marlborough, Capsize Point | collected 2003-05-01 | reverse complement strand
GGGACTGGTTGAGTCGGCTTGGGCTCGATGCGAAGCCGGATACAGACCTTCCAGGGGCGGTGGCGGGTCAGTTGAAGACCAAGGAACAATTCACCACACAGCCCATCGAGCCAGCGACCGCGGCCTTCGGTCAAGGCTTCTCGCTGACACCTCTCAAGCTTGTTCAACTCCATGCACTGATCGCGAATGGCGGGAGGCTGGTGAGCCCTCACATCACCCGTGGTTTGCGGGCCGGTCATGCCTTGGCTCCGAGCGGAGAGCGCATGGGGCAGACCTTGCTCCGCCCAGAGGTCACGCGCACGGTTCTGAATTGGATGGAATCTGTGGTGGAAAAAGGCAGTGGTAAGGGGGTGCGCACCCCTGGTTATCGCATTGGCGGCAAAACAGGAACGGCGCAAAAGGCCGTGAATGGTGTGTATGTCCCTGGGGCTTTGATTTGCAGTTTTGTCGCAACGCTGCCGATTGAGGACCCTCGCTATGTGGTGCTGGTGGTGGTTGATGAACCACAAGGGGCCCACGCCTATGGCTCAACTGTGGCTTTGCCTGTGGCTAAATCCATCATTGATGGGCTGCTGGTGATTGAAAAAATTCCACCAAGTGGTCAGGTTAAATCTGCACAAACGGACACATCTCCCCCTTGAGCTGTCAGTTTGAAAATCGTCGCTACGTTGAATTCATAGATTTTTAAGTGCGCCATGGCCACCCTCCTTGAGCAGCTTTCCGCCATGACAGTGGTGGTGGCCGATACGGGTGATCTCGAAGCGATCAGGCGTTTCACCCCTCGTGATGCGACCACCAATCCCTCCCTGATCCTTGCTGCAGCCCAGATTCCTGCCTATGAGAATCTCATTGATGAAGCCTTGCGTTCCTCCCGCAGGCTCTTAGGTGAGAGTGCTCCGGTGGAGCAAGTGGTGCATGAAGCACTCGACGAAATCAGCGTGATATTCGGAAAGGAAATTCTCAAAATTGTGCCTGGCCGAGTTTCAACGGAGGTTGATGCTCGCTTGAGTTACGACACCGAGGCCACCATTGAAAAAGGTCGGAAGCTCATCCGCCTTTACAACGACTCAGGAATTAGTAACGACCGTGTCTTGATCAAAATTGCCTCCACGTGGGAGGGGATCAAAGCGGCTGAAGTTCTTGAGAAGGATGGTATCCACTGCAACCTCACCCTGTTGTTTGGCTTTTCTCAGGCGGTGGCCTGCGCTGAAGCAAACGTGACCTTGATCTCGCCATTTGTTGGTCGGATTCTGGATTGGTTCAAGGCCGACACAGGCCGCGATTCCTATCCAGGTCCTGAAGATCCTGGTGTGATTTCAGTCACCAGCATCTTCAACTACTTCAAGACCTACGGCTACAAAACCGAAATTATGGGAGCGAGCTTCCGCAATCTCGATGAGATCACCGAGCTGGCAGGTTGTGATCTCTTGACCATTTCTCCGAAATTGCTGGATCAATTGCGCAGCAGTGATGCTTCCTTGGTTCGCAAGCTCGATCCTGCCAATCTCCCCCCTGTCGCTGCGCAAATGAACGTTGACCAGCAGCGTTTCATTTCGATGATGGCCGACGATCGGATGGCCACGGACAAGCTCAGCGAAGGCATCAAAGGTTTCAGCAAGGCCATCGAAACTCTCGAGCAGCAGCTTGCTCACCGTTTGGCTCAGATCGAGGGTGGCTCCGCGTTCAGCCATGCCGTTCAAGAGATTTTCCTTTTGAACGATTTCAACGGCGATGGCTGCATCACCCGTGATGAATGGTTGGGAAGTGACGCGGTCTTTGATGCCTTGGATCAAGATCATGACGGTCGTTTGACCCCCGATGATGTGCGTTTGGGTTTCGGTGGAGCCTTGTCCTTAACCGCTGTTTGATCAAGCTGGTTTAAGGCTTCAGACCGCATGCACGCCTTTGCTCTTTGGAGTTGAGGCGTGCCATTTCAGAAGCTTTCAATAGAACTTGCAACAGTGGCTGCCAACAGTGCTCGCTGCGTTCCTACGCAATCGTTAGGGTCCATTAGCGGGTCTTTCGGGGGGTGGCTTCCATGGCGCTCCAGCTTGTTTGGTTCAAGCGAGACCTGCGGGTGAAGGACCACCAGCCCCTGCAGCAGGCTTTGCTCAGGGGGCCAGTGTTGCCGCTCTACGTCGTTGAGCCCGAGTTGTGGCAGCAGCCAGACGCCTCCGAGCGGCAGTGGTTGTTTTGCCGAGAGTCGTTGTTGGATTTGCGCCTCGCGCTTGCGCAGCTCGGCCAGCCGTTGCTGGTGCGTACTGGTGATGTGTTGGAGGTGTTCGAGCGGGCCCATCGTCAATTTGGTCTTGATGGGCTCTGGAGCCATGAGGAAACCGGAAATGGTTGGACGTATCAGCGCGATCAACGGGTCGCCCGCTGGTGCCGGCAGCACGGGATCCCTTGGAAGGAGATCCCCCAATTTGGGGTGATCCGCCGGCTGCGGTCGCGCAATCGTTGGGCCAAACGCTGGGAAGCGCAGATGGCCGAGCCGATCACGCCTTCCCCGTTAGGACTGCCATCCATTGAGGGCATCGAGGCTGGCCTCATTCCTGAGCGCCCCCATCCGGCGTTGGCGGCCGATCCATGCCCGCATCGTCAAAGCGGCGGACGTTCCATGGCCTTGCTGGAGCTGAACGATTTCCTCGAACATCGCGCGCCCGGGTATGCACGCTCCATCTCCAGCCCCAATACGGCCTTCACGGGTTGTTCGCGTCTTTCGGCTTATCTCACCTGGGGGTGTCTCTCGATGCGAGAGGTGATCCAAACAAGCCGTGGCTTTAGCGGCCGTGGGATCAGCAGCTTTGAGTCACGCCTGCATTGGCATTGCCACTTCATCCAAAAGCTTGAAGCGCAGCCAGCGATTGAATTCGAAGATTTTCATCCGTTCATGCGGGGGTTGCGCCGCGCTGATGATCAGCGGCTTGCCGCCTGGGCGGAGGGAAGGACTGGAGTGCCTTTCGTGGATGCCTGCATGCGCGCCTTGCGGGCCCACGGTTGGATCAACTTCAGGATGCGAGCGATGTTGATGTCGTTTGCCAGCTACCACCTCTGGTTGCCGTGGCGAGATAGCGGCCTTCATCTGGCGCGACAGTTTGTGGACTATGAGCCCGGGATCCACTGGAGCCAGTGCCAGATGCAGTCAGGCAGCACGGCCATCAATACGGTGCGGGTCTACAACCCGATCAAACAGGGGCAAGACCATGACTTGAAGGGTGCCTTCATTCGCACTTGGCTTCCTGAACTCCATCTGGTTCCTGATGTCTACGTGCATGAGCCGTGGAAGTTGTCGATGGCAGCGCAACGCCAGGCCGGGCTTGAGCTTGGAGTGGATTACCCCCTGCCCATGGTGGAACCTGCGCTTGCGGCTCGGGAAGCGAAGCAGAGGATTTGGGCGATCAGGGAGCGCTCTGGGTTTTCTGCCATCGCCGATGGCATTCAGCAGCGCCACGGGTCGAGACGTTCAGGCTTATCGCCGACGGGTTCGGGTCGCCGTCGACGACGGCGAAACCCTGCGCCTGATGATTCCCAACAACTCACGCTTGATCTTTAACCTCTCTGCAGCAGCAAGCGGCGGATCACCCTCTGGGCAATGTCGCCGTAGCCCATCTCACCAGAGAGAATTTGGGCAATGCGCCGCGGGGCAGTGGGGCGCTTGATTCCCAGTTGATAGCCCACGTTTGGAAAGCGATAAAACACTTGGGCAATGCGACGCCCCCAAGCCATCGAATCACCCCAGCGTTCGCGCATGCGCTTTGTGTAGTTGGAGAGGTCAGGCTCAGTTCCGTTGAGCCAAGAATCGAGACTCACGGCTGCTTCGCAGCCGCTCATCAGTGATGGCCTGAGGCCTTCGGCAAGGAAGGGGTCGCAGAGCGATGCGGCATCACCTACCGCCACGATCCCTTTGCCGTGGAGAGGTGTGTGGCCATTCCAAACTCTTAAATCCGCGGTCTGTCGCAGTCCGGCTGTGGAGGCAAATCCCAGATCCGGTAGGAGTTGTTCGAGCACGGCTTCCGCGTCACTGGCCCGACGTCCAATAAACGTGCCCACACCCACATTGATGCCGTTCGCCAGTGGGAACGCCCAGGCGAAACCATGGTGGACGAGCCCAAATTCAAACCTCGCTGTGCCTGGTTGCAAGGTCCCCATTCCTTCGAGTCGAACGGAGAGCGTCTTGGCCAGGTGCAGATCTCGTGGGCCGATCCCCAAGCGTGTGGGCCAGGGAGAACCTGAGCCATCAGCCAGAACCACGGCTTTGGCCTCGATCACTTCCCTGTCTTTGCTGTGAACAAGCCAATGGTTGTCAGACGGCTGAAGGTTTGTGACCTCGAAGGGTCGCTTCAGCTCTGCCCCTAAAGCGATCGCTTGCTCCAGCAAGAGTGCGTCGAGCCGTTCACGCTTGACGATCCAGAAGGGTGCAGAGCCTGGAAGCTCAGCGACCACGGGATCGGTGAGACACCAGCTGAAATCAACCTGTTTGATGACGTCATCAACAGCTGGTTGAAGCTCGAAGGGGAACCACTGCTGAACGGAGGCCGCCATCCCACCAGCGCATGGCTTGACTCGCTCTGATGGGTCGCGTTCCAGGACGGTGACGCGATGCCCTAATCGGGCTAAATGGAAGGCCGCGCTGGAGCCGGCCGCACCGGCTCCGATGACAGCAACGTCAGTGGTGCTCAAACCTTGAGGATTTCAACCTCTTTATCAGCTAAGTGTTTTTCAAGTTCTGCGATGAACCGGTCGGTTGTTTTTTGAACTTTATCTTGCTCATCTCGGCTTTGATCTTCTGATAATTCTCCCTCTTTCTCTTGTTTCTTGATTTTGTCGATGGCATCTCGGCGCACGCTGCGCAAGGCCACTTTTCCCTCCTCTGAGTATTTAGCGGCAAGTTTGCAGAACTCTTTGCGTCGTTCTTCTGTGAGTGGTGGCACGTTGATGCGAATGACCTTGCCGTCATTGTTTGGGGTAAAGCCCAGGTCACTTGTTGCGATTGCCTTTTCGATCAGTGCCAGAGATCCCATGTCGAAGGGTTGAACGGCAATCGTTTGCGAATCGGGAGTGGAGAGAGACGCGAGTGATTTCAGGGGTGTATCGGCGCCGTAGTACTCGACATTGATCCGATCCAATAACGAAGGATTGGCTCGGCCGGTACGGATGGTGTTGAAGTTGCGCTGGGTGGCTTCCACCGACTTGCGCATGTTGGCTTCGAGATCGGAGTTCGACATGACGATGACTAGTTGCTGATACGAGAACCGATGGGTTCCCCGGCCACGGCTCTGCCGATGTTGCCAGGTTCAAACAGATTGAAAACAACAATGGGAATATTGTTGTCTTTGCAAAGAGCGATGGCCGTGCTGTCCATCACGGCGAGCTCTCCGCTGAGCACCTGTTGAAAGGTCAAGGAGTCGTAACGAACGGCATCGGGGAATTGATGGGGATCTTTGTCGTAAACACCATCAACCTTGGTGGCTTTGAACACCACATCAGCGCTGATTTCGGCCGCCCGTAAAGCCGCCGTGGTGTCGGTGGTGAAGAAGGGATTGCCACAACCTGCTCCAAACACGACCACCCTGCCTTTCTCTAGGTGGCGCATCGCGCGCCTACGGATGTAGGGCTCTGCCACCTCTTGCATTTCAATGGCGGTCTGGACGCGAGTGGGAATGCCGGCTCGTTCCAGTCCGTCCTGCAGGGTGATGGCATTCATCACGGTGGCGAGCATGCCGACGTAGTCAGCGGTGGCGCGATCCATGCCTGCGGCAGAACCTTTCAAGCCTCTGAAAATGTTTCCCCCGCCAACAACAATCGCCAATTGAGTGCCAGTGGCAACAACCTTGGCAACATCGGTGGCGATGGCCTGAACAATTGCTGGATCGATTCCGTAGCCCTGATTGCCCATCAGCGCTTCACCGCTGAGCTTCAGGAGGGCACGCGCGTAGGCCATTCAACATCCTTATCTGTAGGACAGTAGCAAGGCTGTTCTTGGGGGGTCGAGAAAGCTAATTCGCTTCTGACGTTGCCTTAGCGCATGGGTGCGTAGGGCAACCAGATCACTGTGGACGGCCCGTTCCAAAAGCGATTCCTTAGAACTCGATTCCTTGCTGAGCTTTGACGCCCTGTTCTCGGAAGGGGTGCTTGACGAGGGACATCTCCGTCACCAAATCGGCTCTTTGAATCAGTCCTTCGGGGGCGCCTCTGCCGGTGAGGGCAACGTGGGTGAGCTCAGGCCGTTCATCGAGGCCTTGCAGGACTTGATCGAGTTCGAGGTAGCCAAGCTTCAAGGCCACATTCACCTCGTCCAGCACCACCAGTTTTTGTTTGGGGTCTCTGAGGTAAGAGAGCGAGGTCTCCCAAGCCGCTTGCACCAGCTGACGATCACGCTCTCGATCTTGGGTTTCCCAGGTGAAACCCTCGCCCAGGGCATGCCAGCTCAAGGCATCTCCAAAGGCTTTCAGTGCTTTGGCTTCTCCAGGCTCCCAGCCTCCTTTGATGAATTGGACAACAGCCACCTGGTGCCCGTGCCCCAGGGTCCGCAAGGCCAAGCCAAGAGACGCGGTGGTCTTGCCCTTGCCGTGGCCGGTGAAGACCAAGACCAATCCCTTTTCAACACTGCGTTCAGACACCCGTTGGCGCTGCACGTCTTGACGGCGTGCCATGCGCTTTCGGTAAGCATCGGCGTCTTTCTCTGGAGCCAAATCGCCGCCCATGCCCAGGGATTCGGCTGATTGGTCCAAGGCTGCTGGGTCCACAGACGATGGGTCCACAGGCGATGGCTTTGCTGCTGACGTTGGATCCGAGCTCATGACATCTCCCCAGTTGTCTCCAGCATGCCGCTGGAAGGACAGCGCGCTGTGATGCGCTGGAGAGCCGCTCCGGCCAGCACAGACTGCTCAACGTTGCAAAAGCCGATCTCCCGCAACTGCTTGGGGATGTCGTCCTCGAGCAAAGCAATGGCCGTTTCCGTCTCAAACAATGCGCAGAACAGTTGTTGGGGAAGTTTCAAAAATGGACCAGCCGGGTGAAGGTCCACCACCACCAGCCAGCCTCCTGGTCTCAGCAATTCCAAACAGGACAGCAACACCTGCTGGCGTTCTTTGCGAGGGAATTCATGCAGCGCCAGGCTGATTTGAATGGCATCAAAGCTGGCTGGTGCGCAGGGCGGAGCTTCTGCCAGCCCCTCAATGCAGGTGAGGAGCGGCTGACGGGTGGCGGCGAGCTCTAGGACCTTGGGTGAGACATCGAGGCCCGTGACCTGAAACCCGGCTTCGATCCATGGCGCTGCCGCCTCTCCTGAACCACAGCAGAAGTCGAGCACTTTTGCCCCCCTGGGCAGAACGGGATCGAGCGCTGAGAGCCCAAGGCTGCGCAGTTGGTCGACTCCTCCAACACTCAGCGCGGAGATCCCTGTGACGGTGTCATAAATCCAACGATGGCGATAGGCCAGTTGGCGAAGGGGGGATGTCATCAGGCTTCTCTCCTCGCTAGCGCTGCATCGACGGCCTGTTGCTGATCTCGTCTGGTGATCCAGTGGTGATAGGTGCGGGTGTGGATCGCCACGGAATGTCCCATCATCCTGGCGGCCACGGTATCGGGAAGTCCGATGTGGATGGTGCGAACAGCCCAGGCATGGCGAAGGTCGTAGGGCGTCAGGGGAACGTCGTACCGCCTGAACTGCTCTGCCACACGCCGCCCAACTTGTTGGAGCGTGGTGTGGCGCAAATCGGTGCAAACCGGCGGCAGGGCCGCGGCCTTTGAGGCCAGATGCGTCAAGTTGAAGCGGTCCACCCACTCTGGATGGAAGGGCCAAACCTGATGCTCGCCGGTTTTGGTTGTGGGAAGGACGCGGATGACCCTGTCCCCTCCCTCCGCCAAAGCCGAGACATCCGTAAAAAACACTTCGTGGTTGCGCAGTCCATAGGTGGCCATCAGTCCGTAAACAAGACGCCAACCCGGATTGGGAATGCGCAGCATGGCCTCCAGAATTTGCTGGTCGCTGGGCAACTGCCGAAAACGAGCGCGGTGCAGGCCGTATCCCCCCGCTTCTGCACGCCAGGCATCCGGTAGCGGCAGGTTTTGATGACGGGCGAGTGCTCCTAGGGCTGTGGAACACTGTTGGCGACTTCGGCTTCCATCGGGATAGCTGTTCAAGGTCAGCAGCAATAGGTCAGGGGTGAGGGATGCGTGCTGTTGCAGAGCCAAGGCCTTGAGGCGTCGGAGGTAGGGCTGGTAGGCCCCGCTCCAAGTGGTGCGGCTACCCGCTGGGGAACGCCGCCGGCGGGGGTCGGCGAAAAATGCTTGTTTAAAGGTCTCCAGATCGCGTTCTAGGGGGTGGGCCAATGGGGTGGATGCGCCCTGTGGGTTGTTGTTCTGCTGAACCTTTTGCTTCGGTAACCACTGGTCCCATTCAAAAAGCTGTCGGTGCAATTGCAGCTCTACAAGCTGCACGATGCGTTCCGCCTCTTTCAACCCATTCAGGTCGGCCACCAGTCCCAGACTCAGGCGCTGGGTTTTCCATTGGTTGGGTTGCTGACGGCATGGCAGCCGTCCCCGCAGATTGAGTTTTTGCCCGCGTCGCTCCACACGAAGACCACAGCCCTGCTCGGCCAAGGCCGCATTGGCGGCCGCGATCGCGGTGTCGAAGTTCATGACCCTGTAAAGACAGCGTCACCATGACGTTGATGGGAGTTACGCTCAACCCCTCAAAACAAAGAAACTTCCATGGCTCGGGTTGGCATTCTTCTGCTCAATCTGGGTGGTCCAGAACGGATTCAGGATGTTGGCCCCTTTCTGTACAACCTGTTTGCAGATCCAGAGATAATTCGACTGCCCAATCCGATTCTGCAAAAACCGCTGGCTTGGTTGATCAGCACGTTGCGCAGCAGTAAATCCCAGGAGGCCTACCGCTCCATTGGTGGAGGCTCTCCTCTTCGCCGAATCACAGAGCAGCAAGCGCGAGAACTTCAGAGCCTGTTGCGTCAGCGTGGTGTGGACGCGACCAGCTATGTGGCCATGCGCTACTGGCACCCGTTTACCGAGTCGGCTGTTGCGGATATCAAGGCTGATGGGATTGATGAGGTGGTTGTTCTTCCCCTCTATCCCCATTTTTCAATTAGTACCAGCGGCTCGAGCTTCCGCGAGCTGCAACGCCTGCGCCAAATGGACGAACGCTTTGAGGCGTTGCCTTTGCGTTGTATTCGTAGTTGGTACGACCATCCGGGCTATGTGCGCTCGATGGCTGAGCTCATCGCCGAGCAGGTCCGCGCCAGTGACGACGTTGAACACGCGCACATCTTTTTCAGTGCCCATGGCGTTCCGAAGAGCTACGTGGAAGAGGCCGGTGATCCCTATCAGCAGGAAATTGAAGCCTGCACCGCTTTGATCATGGCTGAATTGGAGGCCATTGTTGGTCACTCCAATCCCCACACCCTGGCCTATCAAAGTCGTGTTGGGCCGGTGGAATGGCTGAAGCCTTACACCGAGGAAGCCCTGGAAGAGCTCGGCCGGGCGAAGACGCAAGATCTCGTGGTGGTTCCCATCAGTTTTGTGAGCGAGCACATTGAAACGCTCGAGGAAATTGATATTGAGTACCGCGAACTCGCGACCGAGTCAGGTGTCGTGAATTTCCGACGGGTGAGGGCCCTCGATACCTATCCACCTTTTATTGCTGGATTGGCTGATTTAGTTGTTGCCAGCCTTGAGGGGCCTGAGGTGAATCTCGACCAGGCGGCCGAACTCCCCACCACCGTGAAGCTCTATCCCCAGGAAAAGTGGGAGTGGGGTTGGAACAACAGCTCGGAAGTTTGGAATGGACGCTTGGCCATGGTTGGTTTTTCCGCCTTCCTGCTCGAGCTGATCAGTGGCCATGGCCCACTGCATGCTGTTGGTTTGCTTTAAACAGTGCCAATTGGTTAGACGGCCACTTAATCTTTAGGGTCAGATCCCTGTGAGGCAGCCGTGACCCTGACATCCGTTCCCACGGCCGCGGATGCGTTGGATTGGAACGGTCAACGCCGTATCACCGGCGCCCACGCCTTGATGAATGCCCTCAGGCTTCATGGCGTCGACACCATTTTTGGCTATCCGGGCGGTGCGATCCTGCCGATCTATGACGCTCTGCATATCGCCGAAAGCGAAGGCTGGCTGAAGCACATTTTGGTGCGTCATGAGCAGGGTGGTACCCATGCGGCCGATGCCTATGCCCGGGCTACGGGTCGCGTTGGCGTTTGTTTTGGAACGTCTGGCCCTGGAGCCACCAATCTGGTGACGGGCATTGCCACGGCCCAAATGGACTCTGTTCCCATGGTGGTGATTACAGGGCAAGTGCCTCGGCCAGCGATCGGCACGGATGCGTTTCAGGAAACAGATATCTTCGGCATCACCTTGCCAATCGTGAAGCACTCCTGGGTGGTTCGTGACCCAGCTGATCTTGCTTCCGTGGTGGCACAGGCTTTCCTGATCGCCTCGTCAGGCCGCCCTGGCCCCGTGCTGATTGATATCCCAAAAGATGTCGGTCAAGAAGAATTCGATTACGTCCCAGTTCCACCCGGATCGATCCATCCGCCTGGGTTCAGGCAGCCAGCCCAGCCTGCGGTTCAGGCGGTGAACGAGGCGCTTGCGTTGATTCGTGCATCGAGTCGTCCCCTCTTTTACGTCGGGGGTGGTGCGGTCAGCGCAGGGGCCCATGACAGCCTCCAAGTCTTGGCTGAGCGCTTCCAGATCCCGGTGACCACCACGTTGATGGGGAAGGGCGCTTTTGACGAGAATCATCCTCTCGCCTTAGGCATGCTGGGGATGCATGGGACGGCATACGCCAATTTCGCAGTCACAGACTGCGATCTATTGATCGCCGTTGGGGCTCGTTTTGATGACCGGGTGACAGGCAAGCTCGACACATTTGCTCCCAAGGCCAAGGTCATTCATTTTGAGATTGATCCTGCGGAGGTGGGGAAAAACAGGCGCCCCGATGTGGTCGTTCTCGGTGATGTGGGTTTAGGTCTGGCGAAGCTTGTCGATCAGAGTCTCCAGCATTCCGCCGAGCAGAGGACCGCGTCTTGGTTGGAACAGATCAACACCTGGAAGGAGCTTTACCCGCTCACCATCCCGGCCAAGGAGGGAGCGATCTTTCCGCAAGAAGTGTTGTTGGCTGTCCGGGATCTGGCCAGTGACGCCATCATCACGACTGATGTAGGCCAACATCAGATGTGGGCTGCGCAGTACCTGCGCAATGGACCGCGTTGTTGGATCAGCAGTGCTGGGCTGGGAACGATGGGATTTGGAATGCCAGCGGCTCTCGGGGCGCAGGTGGCGTTCCCGGATCAGAAAGTGGTTTGCATTGCTGGTGATGCAAGCATCCTGATGAACATTCAGGAACTTGGAACCCTGGCGCAGTATTCACTCCCTGTGAAAGTTGTGATTGTGAATAACCACTGGCAGGGAATGGTTCGGCAGTGGCAGGAAAGCTTCTACAACGAGCGATATTCAGCATCCGACATGCTCAATGGCATGCCTGACTTCAGTGCTTTAGCGAGGGCTTTTGGGGTTGATGGCGTCAAGATCACCGAACGAGATGATCTGCACAGCAAGCTGAGTGAAGCGTTTGCGACCCCTCGTCCAACCTTGATTGATGTCCATGTCAGGCGCGGCGAAAATTGCTATCCGATGGTTCCCCCGGGTGCCAGCAATGCGCAGATGGTGGGTCTTCCCTCCCATCCTGAGTTGGCCCAGGACTCCAGATGATCATGTCCGGATGTTTTCGCCTACCCAGCCAGCGACCACTGTTTCTGCAGCGCTTGCGCAGCGAGTCTGTGATCCATTTTTGCTCCAGTCTTCTGATCTTGTTGGTCGTGTTGGTGGCTTCACCCTTGCCATCGATGGCCGCAGAAGTGTTGCAAGTGCGTTCGTCCACGCTTCTCCAGATTGGAGATAGCAACCGCAATTACAGCGTTCGTTTGGCTTGTATTGCAGTCGATCCTGTCAATGAAGCGGATGCTGTCGATCTTTTGAAAAAAGCCGTGCCGCGACGCAAACGGGTGAACCTGCGTCCGGAGGGAAATGAAGATGGTGTTTTGATTGCCCGCGTGACCCCTCTCGATGCCGATCAGGACCTTGGGGGGTCCCTGCTAGCAACCGGTTTGGCGACGTCCAGTTGCCCTGCAGGCTGAGATGGGAAAAAATCGCTTCGCGGCCGGCATCGTGATGGTGCCCTGCTTGCTTCTATCAGCTGCTTTTTTTAGTACGGCGGTCTGGGGTGATGTGCCAGGAGAAAATCAATCCCTTGCTCTCGGACTGGGAGGGCTGCTGTTGGCGGCAGGTTTGCTCGCCCTGTTGATCCCAGCGACAAATCCTGAGACAAAAGAGGACGAAACGGATCCATCTCCCTAAATTTCGACAAAGGCCCTTTCTCTCATGACCCCTCCAGCTGAGGTCCCCATGAGTGACCGTGTTTCTGATTCGGGATGGGGGAACCTCTTCAGGCGTCTCCCCATTGGTCATGGTTTGATCGTGGCGGCAAGCCTGCTGGGATGCCAAGCTCTCGCGGCTAGCACGCAGGAAAGAGCGCCCGTGCTTGCGCTCATGTCAGACGGGTATCAGCCTGCTCATGCGGTTTTTCGTCAAGGTTTTGCTCTCGGGGAAGAGCAGGTTCGAGCCTGTGGATCTTCTTCCTCGCTTGTGGAGTGGCGCACGGTCGGTCTCGATGACGATCCGGCTCCCCTTCTAGGGTCCAGCCGCTCTTTAGTGATTGCGCCGTTTGCGACGGAACTGCCTCGTTTTTCTCGACTTGCCCAGGATCATCAGATCAATGTGATTCTTCCCTATCAACGCGGTGCGTCTTTAAATCAATTGGTGCCGCTTGATCCCCAGGGATTGCTGCATCCTTTAAGCCCTTCCCAGCAGTCGGAAATCGACCAACTGGCTGCCGACACCCTGGAGCAGGGATGGCGAAGAATCATGGTGGTTGCCGATCCTGCTGATCGCGCTGCAGAGATGGCGGATGCCTATACGGAGGCTTTCAAGCAACTAGGAGGCAAGGTGGAAACCTATGAGAAGGCCCTCGTTCAGCGGGTCAACGCTGACGATGCCTCCGCGGTGAACCAATTGATCCAAGATCTGTCTTGGAAACGTCCTGCTGCCATTGCTCTGGCCGCTGATCCCTCTAGTCGGTTGGCGATGCTCTTGGATCAAGCCCAGACCGACGGTCGGCTGAGGGGAGCTTCGCCTGCCACACCGGGGAGGATTTGGCTGATGCCCGTGATCCGTCTTGATGCCGTGCCTCCAAAACCTTGGGCACAATTGACCCCTGACCAACCGGCCCATGGTCCCGGTTGGTCTTCCTTCGCAACGTCTTATCAGCAGCGTTGGGGGCAGGCTCCGGACCTCTTAGCGGCCTCTGGTTTTGATGCGGCCCGTCTTGTGGCTCTGTCCATGCTTGCGCCCGCGCCCGTATCAGAGGAAGGTCTCCGTGACCCCATCGGTTGGCTTGATCCGGATGCTGAGGTTCAGCCCTTGTGTGAGGCGATCGCTCTGCGCCAGCAAGGTCAGCCCGTTCGTTTAGCAGGGGCTGCCAGTGATCTGGCCTTGAGACCCGGACAGATCCCATCGGGAACGGCGACCACGCGATTGATCGCTCCGCAGTCGGGCGCTGATCGTGATGGGAGCCTTTAAAGCCGGTGTTGCGTCTTAGTGAGCTCCGTCTTCCTCTGGATCACGGCCCCGATGATCTGGAGCAAGCGGTGCTGCGATACCTCAAGATTCCACGGGCGCGCCTTCTCGATTGTCAGTTGGTGAAACGGAGTGTTGATGCCCGTCGTCGCGATCGCATTCAGCTGATTTATTCCGTGGATGTTGCCTTAGATGGTGAGGCGGCGCTGATGCGCCGAAGGCACGGCGATCGAAGACTTCGTCCAACCCCAGACACTCATTACCGCTATGTCGCCCGTGCCCCGGAAGGGATTGGCGAGCACTCCGAGCAGCGGCCTGTGGTGGTCGGCGCTGGCCCCTGTGGTTACTTTGCGGCTCTTCTTCTGGCTCAGATGGGGTTTCGCCCCTTGTTGCTCGAACGGGGACAGCCCGTGAAACAACGAACGGCGGATACGTTTGGATTTTGGCGCCGAACCGCTGGGTTCAATCCGGAATCCAATGCCCAGTTTGGCGAGGGCGGTGCCGGAACCTTTTCGGACGGGAAGCTTTACAGCCAGGTCAGTGATCCTGATCATTACGGCTGCAAAGTTCTGGAAGAACTGGTGGCCTGTGGTGCCAATCGTGAGATTCTCACGCAGCACCGACCCCATATCGGCACCTTCAAATTGGCCACGGTGGTGCGGGGCTTGCGGGCCAAAATCGAGGCGCTCGGTGGGGAGGTTCGTTTCGGCAGTCGGGTGGATCAGCTCTTGCTGGAACCCTGCGCGGGACCTCCTGGTTCAGATCATGTTTCAGGGAAGTCCCAGCGAGTGGTTGGCTTGTCCTTGGCGGATGGGACGTCCTTGCCCTGTCGTCAGGTGGTGTTGGCTCCAGGGCATTCAGCCCGAGACAGCTTCCAGATGCTTCAGCAGGCTGGCGTCGCGCTTGAAGCCAAGCCCTTTGCGGTCGGCTTTCGCATTGAGCATCCCCAAGCGTTGGTCGACGAAGCTCGCTGGGGGCTGAATGCAGGCCATCCTCTCCTCGGCGCCGCGGAATACAAGCTCGTTCACCATGCGGCCAATGGTCGCTGTGTTTACAGCTTTTGCATGTGCCCTGGCGGATTGGTGGTTGGAGCCACGTCCGAGACGGGACGGGTGGTGACCAATGGCATGAGCCAGCATTCACGCAATGAGCGCAATGCCAACGCCGCCTTGGTTGTTCCTGTGGAGCAGGAGGACTTGGCGGCCTACGCCGCCTGGCCGGGTGATCCCTTAGCCGGTCTTGCTTTCCAGCGGGCGCTGGAACAACAAGCGTTTGTTTTAGGGGGGGCTGATTACAGCGCCCCGGTGCAGCGGCTTCAGGATTTCTTGGCCGGACGACCCACAACGGACCTCGGTGCCATCGGCGCTTCTTATCAACCTGGCGTGTCACCAAGTGATTTACGCAGCCTTTTGCCGATGCCGATGGTGACGGCATTGCAGGAAGCTTTGCCTCTCTTTGCTCGTCGCATCAAGGGGTATGACCATCCCGATGCGTTGTTGACAGCAGTGGAAACCCGCACATCGTCTCCCCTGCGAATTCCTCGCGACGACCATTTCGAGTCGATTAATACGCTGGGTCTCACGCCTGCTGGCGAAGGGGCTGGCTACGCGGGGGGGATTCTTTCTGCAGCGATTGATGGCATTCGTGTCGCAGAGGCTGTGGGCTTGCGGCTGGGTTCTTCACTCTGAGGAGTCCGCAGCTTGACCAACGATTCCGCTCCACTGCACCGCTTTCACTTGATCGCGACGCCAGGAGTGGAAGAGGCTTGGCTCTGAAACGGTGCAGAGAGGGCAGAGACTGATCTGTTGATCTGGAATACCGCAGCGTTGCAGTTGCTCACGGGCGGCAAGACGAATATCGAGGCGACACCTGTTTGGCTCTGGATCGGGCAGAAGGATCCCCAGAGCTTCCATGTCGCTGAGCTTGAGAGAACGATCGGAATCGAGGGCTTGTCCCACCTGCTCCGCCACGGTTGTCTCAACCTGATAGAGAGCACCACTGACGGCTGGACCAAGGGCCACAATCAGCTGTTCCGGCTTCGCTCCTCGCGTTGTTAAACGCCGAATGGCCGCAGGAAGAATGCCACTGGCGACCCCTCGCCAGCCTGCATGACAAGCGGCAACGTGACCACTCGTGGGGTCTGCAAGCAGTACGGGGGTGCAATCGGCACCGCAAACCCAGAGACTTTGGCCACCACGGTTGCTCACCAGACCATCAGCCTCAGGCCAGGGAGACGCGCTGGCTTCGTCAGCATTCAGAACTCGGTTGCCGTGAACCTGTTGGGGGCGATGGACACTCACTCCAGCCGATAGATAGGCCGCTAAGGCATCAGGCCCTCGGTTTTGCCAAAGACGGGTGAAAAATCCATGTTCGAACCCTGCGGACTGCATCGCATCCGAGGTGAGGTAATAGCCGCCATAGCAGCCCACCCATGTCCAATGCTCCAGGGTGTTGAACAGGTTGTCGGGCTGACGGAATGGTTCGGCAGCAGTGGTCATGGTTCTGCTTGATCCCGCAGCATCCAAAACCCTTCAAAACGCTCGGCGTCTGGGGAGGTTTGAACAGCGATGAACTGCAAACCGTCAGCATGCTCTGCTGCCTGTGTCATCAGTGCTGAGACGTGGACGGCTTCCTCTGAGCTGAGATCGCTCACAAGCCAGCAGTCATCCTGACCGGCCTCCAGGAGGAGTTGGGTGCCGCTCACTCTGAGACGAACCGGTTCAATTCCACCGAGCAGTCCAGCGAGGGCTAATCCCCTGGTTTGGCTGAACAGGCGCAAGCCGGGGATGATTTGGTCATCGTTAATCGTGTTGGGAACGGGGAGCAGGCCTCGGAATCCGATGGGCCATCCGGTGGCTTCACGCAAGGATGCGGCGGGAAGTTCGGCCCAATTCCAAGCATCACCCCGCACGGACTCCGGTAACGGACGAGGAGGTGTACTGACCGGGACAGGAGGGGGCGCAAGAGGACCTGCCATGTACCCCTCTTCCTTGGGGTAGAGATCCTGTTCGCGCTCAGCGATCCAATCGAATAGGGCATAGGTCCGACGGCTTGGAACCATCTCGAGGCCCAGTTCAGAGGCAGCTCTCTGAACCATGGTGCGCATGGAGCTTCTCCAAGAACGCAGCTTTCGAGGAACGGCCCAGCCTTGCTGTTGAGCTGCCGCCATGGCTTCTTTGAGAGCGCTGGTTAACCAGGTGGAATTAACACTGCTCGCAGGACAGCGTTTTTCGAAGCGAAAACTGGTTGTTGTCCCTTCGCAGGGGGAGCTGACGATCAGCAGCTCCCAACGTTTTTTCCCATCAGGCTCGAGGATCGGTCTGGAATAGAAATCGAGTTCCCAGTCGCCTGAAAGGATTCCGCTTGAACGTTCACTCGCATCGTTCTGGATCTGTTCGGCGGACATCATCCAGCTGATTGTTCCTGTTGCTTCAGGACGTTACGAGCCCTGTTGGCTCGATCGGTTGCTTCTGCCATCACTTTGTCTTTATCGACAAGTAATTCACCAGGTTGTCCCTCCAACATGGCTGTGTTCAGGGCGATTCGGCCGCGACCAGGATCCAATTCCGTGATTAAGGCTTTGACAGCGTCGCCTTGATCGAAGATTTCGCGCATCGAGCGCATGCTGCCTCCGGTAATGGCTGATTGATGCAGAAGTCCGCTGATCCCTCCGAGATCCACGAACAGTCCATAGGGCTTGATCGCCGCCACATGACCCTCCACCAGTTGTCCGACCTCGAGTTCTGAGAAACGGGCGGCAGTGGCAGCTCTCTTCTCGGAAAGGACCAATTTCCGCGTTTCAGAATTGACCTCGAGGAAGGCCACACCCAAGGTTTTGCCCACCAATGCTTCGTGGTTTTCACCATCCTGCAGTTGGGAACGGGGGATGAAGCCTCGTAGGCCCTCCAAATCGCAAGTCACACCACCACGGTTGAAACCGGTGACTTTCACTTGAGAAACCCTGCCCTCTTTCTCAAGCTGCTTCACCTTGTCCCAGCTTTGACGCAGGGCGAGCGCGCGGCAGCTGATGGTGACCATCCCATCAGCATTTTGTTCCCGCGTGACCAAGACTTCAATCTCAAGGCCCTTGGGGAATCTTTCCTTGAGGTTGGTGATCACTCCCAGACCACATTCGTTCTTGGGCATGAAGCCCGGGGCCTTGCCCCCGATGTCGACATAGACACCATCGCTTTCCATCCCGATGACGGTTCCTGTGACCACTTCTCCTGTGGTGCCCACCGGCTCGTTGGCATCGAGGGCTGCCAAGAAAGCACCCTCGTCAAAGTCAAAGTCGTCGACACTTCGATTGGAGGCTTTGGCAGGCCGTGGGCTGGATTTCGAGGATTTTGCATTGGAGTCGGATGGGCCAAGAAGATCAGCCATGCTCATGCCACTGAGCTCATCCGTCCCAAAGCGCAAATCGTCGTCGTCAACGACCGATGGCTTTGCCGCCGCCGTTGACGACGACGTTGGGGCCATGGGGGGCCTAGCCGTGGTGTTTTGAGCGATTTGCGCCGCTTTCTCTAATTCAACAGCCCGTGCCATCGCGGCATCGGCGGCCGTCCTCGCTTCTTCTGCCTCACGCCGAAGGCGATCCTGTTCGTCTTTGCGACTTATATGCATCACCTGCAGGGGCTTGCGCGGAGGCTGAGCTGCCGGGCTTTGCCCTTTGCTGTCCATGGATTGTTGGCTTTCTGATCCCGCCATGGGTCTCAATGTCCTCGATCAGTCAGTCTGGCAGCAAATGGGAGGCGTGTCGGCCGATGACTGCACAAGCTCACTTGGGTCTTTCCACCACACGGCGCTTGGACAGCTTGAGTTGGCCAGAGGCGGAGGAAGCCTTACAGCAATCCGGTTCCACCGTGGTTTGGCCGATGGGCGCTTTTGAACAACACGGCCCCCATCTCCCTCTTGCCACCGATGCTCTGTTTTCTGAGCGGATCCTCGCCTCTGTGTTGTCAGAGCTCGCAGCAAATGCCCCGATTTGGAGCCTGCCCTCACAATCCATTGGATTTTCTCCAGAGCATGCAGGCTTTCCTGGAACCTTGAGCGTGTCCTCGGGCTTGTTGACCCAACTGATCATCGAGGTGGGAACGCAGTTGAGTGCCCAAGGGGTGAAGCGCTTGGTGTTGTTCAACGCCCATGGGGGGCAGATTGGATTGCTTCAGGCTGCGGCAAGGGAACTTCGTGTTCAGTCGCCATCGATGGCGGTTCTTCCCTGCTTCTTGTGGAGTGGCGTACCTGGTTTGGATGCGTTGATTCCTGAGGAAGAGCTACGGGGCGGATTGCATGCCGCGCAGGCTGAAACCAGTTTGATGCTGGCTCTTGAGCCGCGGTTGGTGGGGGAGGCTCGTCCCGTCGACGGTGACCATCGCCAGCCCGCCTCTCTCGCCACTCCACCTCCTGGTTGGAGCCTGGAAGGTGCGGCCCCTACGGCCTGGCTGACATCTGACCTCAGTAGCAGTGGTGTGATCGGTGATTCACGCGCAGCCAGTGCCGAACTTGGTGAAGCCTTGGAACGCTGCCTGGTGAGCCATTGGGCCAATCTCTTTGGCAGTTTGTTGGCCAGTGATTGGCCCCCTTCTCAACCTGTTGCGGTTGTCAACTGACCCTTCAAGCACGTCTGTTGAGGTGAACACTGGTTACAGTCGTCAGCATTGCTGATAACCGGAAGAGAATCATGTCAACCCTTGACTCCACAGCAGTCGCTGTGCTCGACGATCAGCAGGGTTTGGCAGAGCTACCTGATTTCACGACGGATGCTTACAAGGATGCTTACAGCCGCATCAACGCCATCGTGATCGAAGGTGAGCAGGAAGCTCATGACAATTACATCTCCTTAGGCACGCTGATCCCTGATCAGGCTGAGGAACTCGCCAAGCTGGCGAAGATGGAAATGAAGCACATGAAGGGTTTCACCGCCTGTGCCAAAAACCTCAACGTTGTGGCTGATATGCCCTTCGCTCAGGAGTTTTTTGCTCCTTTGCATGGCAATTTTCAATCCGCTCTCAAAGAGGGCAAGGTGGTGACCTGCCTTCTGATTCAGGCCCTCTTGATCGAGGCCTTCGCGATTTCGGCTTATCACATCTACATCCCTGTTGCTGACCCCTTCGCGCGCAAAATTACCGAGGGGGTCGTTAAGGACGAATACACCCACCTCAACTACGGCCAAGAGTGGCTGAAGGCCAATTTCGAGGCAAGCCGCGACGAGTTGATGGAAGCCAACAAGGTGAATCTTCCGCTGATTCGCTCGATGCTTGAGCAGGTGGCTGCTGATGCTTCTGTCCTGCACATGGAAAAGGAAGATTTGATCGAAGACTTTTTGATCGCTTATCAGGAAGCCTTGAACGAAATCGGTTTCAGCTCCCGCGATATCGCTCGCATGGCGGCAGCAGCTCTTACGGTTTAACTGGGTTTTAACCCTGAGGATGGACGGATGGCGGGCGTCAATTTCGTTCCTGTCCGTTCATCCTGAACCCGACCCGTGCTTAGGTGGGTTCGAATCCCATCGCCTTATCGGTGCATGTGGTTCGGATCCCTACTTCTAAGTACGACCGTCGGCAGCACATGTTTGGTCTGATCGGACATTCCACCAGTTTTGAAGCTGCTAGGCGTAAAGCTTTAGAGCTGGGTTTCGATCACATTGCAGAGGGTGATCTCGATGTCTGGTGCAGTGCTCCCCCTCAGTTGGTCGAGCATCTGGAAGTCACGAGCCTGACTGGAAAAACAATCGAAGGGGCCTATATCGATTCGTGTTTTGTACCCGAAATGCTGAGCCGCTTCAAAACGGCAAGGCGCAAGGTGCTGAACGCCATGGAGCTAGCTCAGAAGAAAGGCATCAACATCACTGCTCTAGGCGGCTTTACCTCAATTATTTTTGAGAATTTCAACCTGCTCAAGCATCAAACCATTCGCAGCACCACCCTGGAGTGGGAACGGTTTACGACTGGAAACACCCATACGGCTTGGGTGATCAGTCGACAGGTTGAAATCAATGCTCCTTTGCTTGGCATTGATCTCAGCAAGGCTCGGGTCGCGGTGGTGGGAGCCACTGGAGATATCGGTAGTGCCGTTTGCCGCTGGTTAACCAAGCGCACTGGAATTAAAGAGCTGCTGATGGTCGCTCGTCAGCAGCAGCCCCTGCAAGACCTGCAACAGGAATTAGGTGGGGGCCGCATCCTCAGCCTGGATGAAGCGCTTCCTGAGGCTGATGTTGTTGTCTGGGTAGCGAGCATGCCCCGCACCTTGGAAATTGATGCGGATCGACTACAGAAACCCTGCTTGATGATTGACGGTGGGTATCCGAAGAACCTTGATTCCAGGGTGGCTGGAAAAGGCGTTCACATTCTTAAAGGAGGCATCGTTGAATTTGTGTCCGATATCGGCTGGACGATGATGGAAAATGCTGAATGGCAGATGGAGAAGCCTCAGCGGCAGATGTTTGCTTGCTTCGCTGAAGCCATTCTTCTCGAATTTGAGGCTTGCCACACCAACTTCAGCTGGGGTAGGAACAACATCACCCTTGAAAAAATGGACTTCATTGGTGCTGCCTCGATGCGGCACGGTTTCACCACGCTCAACCTTCAGGGGCAGCTTCAGGCTGCCGCTGCCTGACGTTCACAGATCTGGTTTTCATGGCACGTCGCCCCCTGCTCGAGTTTGAAAAGCCCCTGATTGAGCTTGAACAGCAGATTGAGCAGATCCGCCAGTTGGCGAGGGATTCAGAAGTTGATGTAAGCCAGCAGTTGCTTCAGCTGGAAACCCTTGCTGCTCGACGCCGCGAAGAGATTTTTCAAAATCTGACTCCAGCGCAGAAAATTCAGGTTGCTCGCCACCCTCATCGTCCGAGCACTCTGGATTTCATTCAGATGTTCTGCGACGACTGGGTTGAGCTCCATGGTGACCGTCGCGGGAGCGACGACCAGGCTCTAGTGGGTGGTCTCGGTCGGTTGGGTGATCGCTCGGTGGTCTTATTGGGCCATCAAAAGGGGCGTGACACCAAGGAAAACGTGGCTCGGAACTTTGGGATGGCGACCCCAGGGGGTTATCGCAAAGCCCTGCGATTGATGGAGCATGCCGATCGTTTTGGCCTGCCCATTCTTGCTTTTATCGACACGCCTGGTGCCTATGCAGGCCTGCTGGCTGAGGAGCAGGGCCAGGGGGAGGCGATTGCCGTCAACCTTCGCGAGATGTTCCGCCTGAGAGTGCCCATCATCGCCACGGTGATTGGGGAAGGGGGATCTGGCGGTGCTCTTGGAATCGGTGTTGCTGACCGTCTGCTGATGTTTGAACACAGCGTCTACACCGTGGCGAGTCCTGAGGCCTGCGCCTCGATTCTGTGGCGTGATGCAGCGAAAGCACCGGAAGCAGCGGCGGCGTTGCGCATCACCGGCAAAGACTTACTCAGCCTTGGCGTGGTGGATGAGGTGCTTGCAGAACCGTCAGGTGGAAACAATTGGGCCCCACTTGAGGCAGGAGCAACGCTGCGGGAAGCTCTCGAACGAAATCTTGCTGAGCTTTCAGCACTCCCGCCCCAAGAATTGCGGGATCAGCGTTACCGAAAGTTCCGGGCGATGGGCCGCTTCCTTGATCCCACCGCGTCAGATGCTGATTCAGCTTCTTAGGATTGCCGCGATCGCTGAGGCTCATTGCCCTCTGTACTAATTACCGGAGCATCACGCGGCATTGGCCGCAGTGCTGCCTTTACGTTTGCTGAAGCTGGCTGGGATCTCATCCTTCTGTCGCGAGACGAAGCTTCTCTCCAATCCCTAGCGTCTGAATTGGCTTCAACGGGTCAACGCATCGTGTACGGAGCTGTTGACCTCACCAAACCTGAGGAGATCGCTTCAGGGGTGGCAACCTTGCTCAGTCAGGGGCTTACACCGTCTGTACTGATTAACAATGCTGGCGCTGCTTGGACCGGAGGGCTGCTTGAGATGCCCTTGGATCGCTGGAATTGGCTGATGCAACTCAACCTCACCAGCGTGTTTCAGATGTGCGCTGCTGTGGTTCCTGCCATGCGTCCTCAAGGAGGACTTGTGATCAACATCAGCAGTCATGCCGCACGAAATGCTTTCCCGGACTGGGGGGCGTACTGCACGGTGAAGGCCGCCTTAGCCAGCTTCACGCGCTGCCTTGCTGAAGAGGAAAGGGCGCACGGGATTCGTGCCTGCACGCTCACCCTCGGTGCTGTTGATACGTCACTTTGGGATTCTCCAACGGTTCAGAGCACGTTTGACCGGCGTGCCATGCTTCCAGTCGAGCAAGCTGCTGTTACGCTTCTTCATCTTGCGCAGCAACCGTCCACACAAATTATTGAAGACCTCACTTTGATGCCAGCTACTGGTGCCTTTTAAAACACCCCTGACATGACTTCTACAATTCCAGCTATCTCCAACGGCACTTTGACTTCACTGAATGCTGAAGTTCAACCCGTTTCTCAGAGAATTCGCCAGCGTCTCATCGATCAGGGTGTTTCTTTCCTGGCCAATGACAACGTTGCGGCATTCATCCAAACCGGTGAGCTCGATGAACTCGAGATAGAGGTTGCTGATCGTGTCAGGGAGCTTCTGCGCAGCCTGGTCATTGATATCGAAAATGATCACAACACAGCTGAAACGGCCGAGCGTGTGGCTCGGATGTATCTCCGTGAGGTGTTTAAGGGTCGCTATCACCATCAACCCAAGGTGGCGAGTTTCCCCAACGTCAAGCAGCTCGACGAGATTTATACCGTTGGCCCCATCACCGTCCGCTCTGCCTGCTCCCACCATCTCGTCCCAATCATGGGGAACTGCTGGATCGGCATCAAGCCTGGCGATCGTGTGATTGGTCTCTCCAAGTTCACCCGTGTGGCTGATTGGGTGTTCTCAAGGCCGCACATCCAAGAGGAAGCGGTGATGATCCTTGCTGACGAAATTGAACGGCTCTGTGCTCCTCAGGGTTTGGGCATCATCATCAAGGCTCAGCACTACTGCATGAAATGGAGAGGTGTGCGTGAACCGCAAACCAGCATGGTGAATTCAGTGGTTCGTGGTGATTTCCGTCATGACCCCAGCCTCAAGCAAGAATTTTTCGAGCTTGTGCGCCAACAGGAAGCCATGCTTAGCACCTGATTGTTCATTTGAGCTGAGGGTGATCAGCGCGGTTGAATCGGTTTTATCGAATCGGACCGATCACGTTGCTGCTCACCCGCTGGACTTCGCCATCGCTGGTTGCAACGACCATCACGGCCATGATTTGTGAGCCTTGGTCGTCTTGGCTGATTTGATAGGTTTCCTCGCTTCGATCAGAGACGAGTTTCCAATGGCCATCCCCTTGGCGTTGGTACCAGTGAATATGAACGCTGTTGATTTGTTCTCCCTGGAGATCAAATTTGGTCTTGATGAGTTGTCCTTCTCTCGCCTCTCCGATCAGGACAAATTGTTTTAGTCCTTGGATCGTTTGTTTGATCCGACCTTCTGCCTGGACGTCTGTTGAGATCTCCTTATTGAGAACATTGATTTGCTGTTGAGGATCTGCTGTTAAACCAGGCACGCATTGCAAACTCCCGCCTTCGAGGCGACAACCTGGAAGCATTCCTTGCGCTTGCGTGGCCGCAGGCAAAAGACTGATCCACGCGAGAAGACAGACAGATGCTGCAGCCCGATAGGCCATGGAAATTGGTCTTGTTGATGGCAACTTATTGCCGAAGTGGTCTGTTGTCATGAACGGCTTGAACAAGGGCGCGAACTTTGTCCAGGTCTTTCACTCCCGGCTTCGTTTCCAGTCGGCTTGAGGCATCGAGTCCATAGGGGGAAACCAGTCCGAGAAGGTCAGGGACCCATTCAGCGCTGATTCCTCCAGCCAACCACCAGATGGTGTCTGGTTGGAGCTGCTGATCCAAATGGGTGAACCAGTTTGGGTCCAGTCGATGGCCGGTGCCGCCAAGTTGATCAGGGCTCCAGGCATCGAGTAAAAGGGCGTCGCTATGGGTTTCAAAGGAGCCCAATTCACGCAGATCTTGTTCCGTGCGCAGTCTCAGGGCTTTCCACCAGCGCACCGTTGGATGGCGCTGCTTTAGTTCAAGGCAGCGCTCTGGCGTTTCCGATCCATGCAGTTGAACGATGGTTGGTGTGCCATCCCCTTGAAGGGCGCTTTGGATGGCGTGATCGGAGCAATCCGCGACAACCCAGACACGCTCAACGTCGGAATGTTGCTTTTCCAATTCCATAAAGATGGATCGTCGGAGCGGCTCCTCGACGAAACGGGGGGTGTTGTCAACGCCGATCACCCCGATCGCCTGCACTCCCATCGCTGCGATCGAACAGGCTTGAGAGCGATCGGTGAGGCCACAGATCTTCAGAGCGATAGCCGCATCGGACATTCGATCGAGGTGCTCGGGTGGATCCTTTCTAGGATTGAATCATCGGGCCACGGCAGTGCCCAAAGGAGGAGCCCATGGGCGAAGGCTGGCAGCTGATGCAGATTCGCGGCATTCCGCTGAGGGTTCACCCCAGCTGGTTCATCATTTTGGTGTTGTTCACCCTTGCTTTTCAGCAACAGGCCGCGGCTCTTCCAGAAGGGTCTGGTGCGCCACTCCTTAGCTGGATGTTGGGTTTGGCCACGGCACTCCTGCTGTTTGTCTCCGTGCTTTTGCACGAACTAGGCCATTCCCTTGTCGCCCTAAGGGAAGGGGTCAAGGTGAACAGCATCACGCTGTTTTTGCTTGGTGGCGTTGCTCGCGTGGAACGGGAATGCTCTACGCCGATGGGATCTTTTCGGGTGGCCGCTGCTGGACCAGCCGTCAGCTTTGCTTTGGCTGGTTTGTTGTTGGCTAGTCAGCACGCTGCAACCCATGCCAATCCATTGCTGGGCAATCTTGTTGGTCAGCTTGGTGCCCTGAATTTGGTCTTGGCAGTGTTCAATCTTTTGCCGGGACTGCCCCTTGATGGAGGCTTGATCCTTAAAGCGCTTGTGTGGCAGTTCACGGGGAGCCAACGCCGCGGGATTCAGGTGGCGACGGCCACAGGACGTCTTCTGTCGCTGAGCGCGATCATGATCGGGGTCTATATCTTCCTTCGTGGTGGGGGATTCACAGGCCTTTGGCTGGTGATGCTGGGTTGGTTTGGCATGGGAGCCTCGCGCTCCCAGTCTCAGACCCTGGCGCTGCAGCAGCTCTTGATCAATTTGCGTGTAGGACCTGCCTCCTCCAAGCGTTACCGGGTGTTGGAAGCCGATCAAAGCTTGCGCAGCCTGAGCCAAATGCGTCTGAGAGGCGCTGAGTCGGAGAGTGATCTGCTGCCCGACTGGGTGCTGGTTTGCCGCTCTGGGCGCTGGATCGGGTATGTGACCGATCAGCCCCTCAAGGACTTATCGGTTCAGTACTGGGATCAACAAACCGTTGGTGAGCACATGCGCCCGCTCGCTGAACTTCCTTCTCTTCAAGAGTCGGCTCCCCTTTGGAAGGCCGTGCTTGCCCTCGAGCAAAGTGAACATGGCCGACTGCTTGTTACGGGTGCGGCGGGGCTTCCCTCCGGAACTCTGGATCGCAGTGATGTGGGCGAAGCGGTTTTGAAGGGGCTGTCCCTCAAATTGCCGCCACCCTTGCTCGAAGCCTCAAGGCGCCGCAACGACTATCCCTTTGGCTTACCGCTTCTCCAAGCGGTTACGTCCATGCGTGCCTCTGGAATGTTGGATGAGACCTCGGATTCGTTGACCTCATAACCAGCCGCCCGTTCGGTGATCAGCTGCCGCTCCCTGCTGCTGATTGGCGTCACGTCCCAGCTGAGTCCTGGCCAAAGCTCGGCAATGGCTTCGGTCAGAGCCGCTTCCACGCTGGCCGCCGACGGTGCGCAGGGCTGCCAGCAGGGTGGAGCCGTTCCAAAGACGTCTTGCCAAAGCTGTTTGGAGGGGGCCAAGGGGATTTCACCGTGCTGCAGCAGGTGCCCCCTCTGCCAAAACTGGGCGCTGCCGATGCGTTTATGCCCCGCAGGATCGACTAAATCCGCCGTGGTGGCGCTGGCGAAGCAATTTCGGCTTCCAGCGAGGGCCGGGTCATCTCCTGGGTGAAGCTCGAGCCCGAGTCGGGCTAATCCAGATGCGATCCAGCTGTTCACACGGCGATAGGCTTCGCGGCGTTGTCGGGGGGGATGCGGCCAGATCAAGGCGTAGGTGAGTCCACCACCATGCAGGACAGCGCCTCCACCGCTGGGGCGTCGGACCATGGCTAAGCGTCCGCTTTTCACCAGATCGAGCCAATGATTCGACCGTGGTGTTTGATGGCGCCCGAGTGACAGCCAGGACCCTTCCCAGAGATAGAAGCGGAGCACGGGGCCAGGGTTGTTTGTGTTTTGGCAATGCTCCAACAACAGGGCGTCAAAGGCCATCTGTTCTGGACCGCTGCCGGCGAGCGTTGGGATCAGTCGGCCGTGGGTTCCGAACTCAGACCGGCAGGATGCAGGAATCGACATGGCCGGAATGGAGATTTTGGATTGGCTCCTGGTGGTGCCTCTGGGACTGCTTGCCGGGGGCTTGGCTGGTCTGCTGGGGATTGGCGGTGGGTTGATTTTCGCTCCTCTGTTGCTCTGGATGGGATTAACACCCCATCAGGCTCTGGCGACAAGCACCTTCGCCATTGTGCCGACGGCGATCAGCGGCACGGCGACCCATCTACGCGCGCGAACGGTGCCTGCTCCGGCTGGATGGGCCATTGGGATCGCCGCGTTTGTGACGGCCCTTGTCTTCAGCCGCCTGGGGCGTTTGGTCGATGGATGGCACTTGTTAGCGCTGCAATCACTGCTTTATTTGTTTTTGGCTTGCACGATTCAGTCCCGTCAGGATGATTCGGAATCTGAGCTGGATCAGACCTTCTCTCTGCCAGGACTGACATCCGTCGGTGGCTTGGCGGGATTCGCCGGCGGAATGCTGGGCTTGGGCGGTGGGCTCGTGATGGTGCCCGTGATGGTTCGTGGGTTGGCCGTCCCCATTCGACTTGCGATCCGATTGAGCACGGTGGCAGTGGCGTGTTCCACGGCGGCGGCATCTCTTCAGTTTCTTTCTGAAGGGAGAGGACAACCCACCCTGGGTTTGCTCTTGGGGGGAGTGGCTGCAGTGGGCGCTCAGTGGAGTGCCTCGCGCTTGGACGATGTGAGGGCTGATCGGCTGGCCTGGATGCTGCGCGGCCTGGCCATTCTGTTGGCGTTGGATAGTGCTCGCCGAGCATTCCAGCTTGCGCTCCTTGGGTGATTCTGGGGCCAACGCCCGCTTCCCAGATGGCTTGACTCAGATGGTTGCTGAGCTGATCGGTGGCCTTTGTGAAACCCAGCAGGAAGCCGATCACCACCCACGCGCGATCTCCCTCAGCGTTGATCAAGGAGAGTCCAGAACGCTGCATCCACTTCGTAGCCAATGGTGGCGGCCATCTGGAGCAAGTTGCCCCGCTGAGATTGGGGAAGGTGTTTCCCCAGGTGATCGAGAAGCATGAACCGGTGGGTGATCCAGATCTCCAGGGCTTGAGGGTCGAAGCGAATCCCTTCACTGGGACTGAAGTCGTGGGGGACCACCATCGCCACGTGTTGGATCAGGCTTCCGCCAGATCGCTCCAGCACGAGAGGGAGCCAGGGGTGCACGGCATCGGCCCTGAGGGCCCAAAGTCGGGGCTCCGGGCATTCACTCAGCTCTCTGGGATCGTCGGCATCCCGCGGCCAGTTGTACTGCAGCTCTAACCCCGCACCATCGCTGAGAAGATCTGTGAGCGGCCGTTCCATCCATGGGTTCAGCGCCCTGAGATCAAGCGTTTGAATGGCAACGGCATCGATAACAACGGGTTGCGTTCGGCTTTGGGCATCCATGGGGGTGTGACAGGCCTTTGCGAATGATGGCTTGTAGAGGGGGTGAGGAGAAAGAATGGAGGAGCGTTACGCATCCGTCATGGTCAGTTCTATTACTCAAACTGAGATTTTCATCGCTTTAGTGGTGGCTGCCCATGCCGGCGTGTTGGCTGTTCGCCTTTGTGTGAGCCTGTATCGGGCATGAACGGACGTATGGGTTGAGCGATGGGCTCTTGCAGTCTTTCTCCGCTGCGTTAAAAGCGGATATGGCTAAGGCAGCTTCATCGCCAACACGACATCGATCCAAGTCATCTGATCGCTCCGCTAAGGAACCGGTCGATGCTGTGACCCGTGCCGCCCTGATTCAAAGTCAGGGCGATCGCAGAGACATGCTGTGCAGTGGCCTTGCACTAGCTGTGAAAATTGGTCTGATCAGCCTTGGTGGCGTCAGTCTTGTCAGGCTTTCGATGGCTTACCAGGAGCGCTTAGATCGCCACGGAGAGCTGGCTGCTGTTGTGGATGTGGAGACCAACAAGCTGCGTGGCCTACAGCAACGGTTTGACCGTTTGTTCACCCTCGGCGGAAGAGATCGCCTGATGGATGAACAGGATCAATGGATTGCTCCAAACCGTTTGCGCATTATCTGGCGCTGAAGCCGTGGCTCTTTGAGTGGCTCTTTGAGATTCGCCGCCAACGACACTTGAAAGGTCAAACTGGGATCAGATAAAGGCATCTCGCGATGGGAACCCCAGGCACCGTTCTCATTACTGGAACAACCTCTGGTGTGGGCTTGAATGCCACGCAGGCGTTGGTTCGTCAGGGATGGACCGTGATCACGGCCAATCGGAACCCTCAGCGTGCTGCTGGCGCTGCTGATCGGCTGGACATTCCCCGCGATCGCCTGCATCACATCCTGATGGATTTAGGAGATCTCGAGAGTGTCCGCCACGGGGTGGAGAGCCTTCCCGGCGGAGTGGATGCTTTGGTTTGTAATGCGGCGGTTTACGAGCCGAAGTTGAAACAGCCCAAGCGCTCGCCGCAGGGGTATGAACTGTCGATGGCCACCAATCACTTGGGCCATTTCTTGTTGATTCAGCTTCTTCTTGATCGCTTGAAGGCGTCTACCCATCCCTCAAAACGGATTGTCATCCTTGGCACAGTGACCGCTAATTCCAAGGAACTTGGAGGGAAAATCCCCATTCCAGCTCCAGCTGATCTTGGTGACCTCTCAGGTTTCGAAGCTGGCTTCCTCGATCCAATCGCGATGGCGAGTGGCCAAAAATTTAAGCCCGGAAAGGCTTACAAAGACAGCAAGCTGTGCAACATGATCACCACTCAGGAACTTCATCGACGGATCCACGCGGATACCGGAATCAGCTGCACGTCTCTCTATCCAGGTTGTGTGGCTGACACGCCTTTATTTCGAAACACCCCGAAGGCCTTTCAAGTGATTTTCCCTTGGTTTCAAAAAAAGATTACGGGCGGTTATGTCTCTCAGTCTCTAGCTGGTGAGCGGGTTGCGATGGTGGTGGCGAATCCTGACTTCAGCCAGTCAGGTGTGCATTGGAGTTGGGGCAATCGTCAAAAAAAGGATGGCAAGCAATTCAGCCAAGAATTGTCCGACAAGGCGACAGATCCAGATGTCGCCCGTCGGGTTTGGGAGCTTTCAATGAAACTCGTGGGTCTCTGATCAGTCGAAACCCAGAAGGTCAAAGATCTCCCTGTCTTTGAGGGACACAGCTTCCAATGGTTCAACATTATTGAGCATATTGCTGGCCAAGCGGATGTACTCCTCTTGAACAGCTTTCACGCCATCCTCGTTTTCGTCCATCTCGAAAATGGTGCATTTTTTCAGGCGTGAACGTCGAATAGCATCCACATCCTTGAAATGAGCCATCGTGCGTAGGCCCGTTTTTTCGTTGAATTTATCGATCTGGTCCGTATCAACGGAGCGATTGGCCACGACGCCTCCGAGGCGCACCTTGTAGTTTTTCGCCTTGGCTTGGATCGCTTGCACGATTCGGTTCATCGCGAAGATGGAATCAAAATCGTTGGCGGTCACGATCAAGCAATAGTTCGCATGTTGAAGGGGTGCAGCGAAGCCACCACAAACCACGTCGCCAAGCACGTCAAAGATCACGACATCGGTGTCTTCGAGAAGGTGGTGCTCCTTCAGCAGCTTCACGGTTTGGCCGGTGACGTAACCGCCGCAACCGGTGCCTGCGGGTGGCCCCCCGCTTTCGACGCATTTCACCCCGTTGTAACCCGTGAACATGAAGTCCTCGGGGCGGAGTTCTTCGCTGTGAAAGTCCACCTCCTCGAGGATGTCAATCACCGTTGGCACCATTTTGTGGGTGAGGGTGAAGGTGCTGTCGTGCTTGGGGTCACAACCAATCTGGAGCACGCGTTTGCCCAGTTTTGAAAACGCGGCAGAGAGGTTCGAAGAGGTGGTGGATTTACCGATGCCACCTTTGCCATAGACGGCGATGACAAGAGCGCCCTCCTCAATCTTTGTCCCCGGGTCCTGATGGACCTGAACACTGCCGTCACCGTCCGCCGGACGGGTGAGAGTTGTGGTCATGCAGAGACCTGCTTCGTGGGTGTTGTTTTCATTTAACTTCAGCAAGCTTGAACAGTCAGCTTTCAATTCGTGATCGAAACATCAGGACTGATGGTGTTGAAAGACTGACGAGGATTGGGCGAATTGGCATGAAAATAGCTGGGTCAATGAGTACAAAGACTCAGCCGCTCATGCCTCGTTGCAGGTAAGCAATTTCGGCTAAGAATGGTTGTGTGGATGGTTAGGCGCTGAAGTGGGCTTTCGCGTCGTACAGCGTTTCGCTGTCGATTTGATTACGCCCAGTGGATTTGGCAAATGTTTCGGTGTTTCGACGTACTTTTCCCCGAACGAAGAAGGGGATCTTTTTCAGTTCTGCTTCCCCATCAGCCGTCCACACCAGCTCATTTTCGAGGGTGCCGACAGCGACCTCCGTTTCTGCAGCAGCTCCAGAACCTCCCGCATGGCCAAGGTGGCTTTGATGGCCATCCACGAACTCAAAATCGTGTCGGAACATGCCGATGAGGTGTTCCTCTAGACCCATCATCAGCGGGTGCACCCAGCTGTCGAAGATCACGTTTGCGCCTTCCCAGCCCATTTGAGGACTGTTTCGGGCCGGCACATCTTGGACATGCATCGGCGTGCTGATCACGGCACAGGGGAGGCCGAGTCGTTTGGCGCTATGGCGCTCCATTTGGGTGCCGAGCACCAGTTCCGGAGAAGCGGCGGCCATGGCGGCCTCGACGGCGAGGTAGTCATCACTGATAAGAGCTTCAAGCCCCATCGCTTTTGCTGCCGCTCGCACGGGTCGAGCCATTTCTCTGCTGTAGGTGCCTAGGCCAACCACTTCAAAGCCAAGCTCCTGTTTGCAGATTCGTGCTGCTGCCAAGGCATGGGTTCCATCTCCAAAGATGAACACCCTTTTCCCGGTTAGGTAGGTGGAGTCGACGGATTCTGAGTACCAGGGCAGCCTGGACTGACGAATTCCCTCTTGGGGGGAAGGTGGTGTCATCCCCAGCAGCGTGTGAACTTCAACAAGGAAGTCTTGGGTTGCGCCGATTCCAATCGGGACGGTGCTGGTGAAGGGGATTCCAAAGCTGCGCTCGAGCCAAGCGCAGGTTGATTCGGCGATCTCTGGGTAGAGGCACACATTGAGGTCGGCTTCTGGGAGTCGAAGCACATCCGCCACCGTGGCGCCCAACGGAGCGACGACCCCCACGTCGATGCCATGCATGCTTAACAGCCGTTGAATTTCGAGCACATCGTCTCGACAGCGAAAGCCGAGCAACGATGGTCCCAGCAGATTCACGCGGGGACGCCGTCCTTCGTTTTGCCATGCCTTGGGGTCATGGGTCAGCTCAGCAGGAGCCTGATCTTTCAACAGAGTCCGAACCAGTTGATAGAACGTTTCTGCGGCACCCCAATTCTCTTTTTTGCTGTAAGCCGGCAGCTCTAAATTCACGATTGGCATGGTCAAGCCCATGCCAGCGGCTAAAGAACCAGGCTGGTCCTGAATCAATTCCGCCGTGCAGCTTTCGCCAACGAGGAGGGCATCGGGTTGGAAGCGATCAACGGCTTCGCGCACGTGGCGCTTCACCAGTTCCGCGGTGTCACCGCCAAGGTCTCTGGCTTGAAACGTGGTGTAGGTGACGGGGGGGCGTTGATCTCGACGCTCGATCATCGTGAACAAGAGATCGGCATAGGTATCCCCTTGCGGTGCGTGCAGCACGTAATGCACACCTTCCATGGAGGCCGCAATGCGCATGGCGCCGACATGAGGTGGTCCTTCGTATGTCCAGAGGGTGAGTTGCATGGTTTTAGGCGTGAACAGGGTCAGAGTCGATGGGGGCGCTACTAGGCGGGTTCAGCGCTTGGCGAATGAGTTCGCGTCGTCTCAGCGGGCGGGAGAACAACTCGGCCAACTCACCGGCCTGATCGATGCCATGGATGGGACTAAACACCAATTCAATCGACCACTTGGTGGCGATTCCTTCTGCTTCGAGCGGATTGGCAAGCCCCATGCCGCAGACCACGAGATCGGGTTGCGTGGCACGGACGCGATCCAGCTGCTTCTCCACGTGCTGTCCTTCCATCACAGAAGTGCCTTCAGGGAGAAGCGCAAGCTCCTCAGCCATTTGCTCACGATTTAAGTAGGGCGTCCCCACTTCCACCAATTCCATCCCGCATTCCCTTTGCAAGAAACGAGCGAGCGGAAGTTCGAGTTGAGACTCCGGCAGAAGAAATATTCGTTTGCCGTTGAGGATGTCTCGATGGGGCGCTAGAGCACTTTGGGCGCGAGCGACCAGCGGATCCAGCACGGAGGCGACCTGGTCAGCGTTGATTTGAAAGTCTTTTGCTGCGGCTTCCATCCAGCTGCGGCTCCCTTCCGCACCCAAGGGGAAGGGAGCCGTTAAGACCCGAGCACCACGATCGCGCAGCAAGCGTGCTGTTGTTGTGAGGTACGGCTGTGTCAACAAGACCGTGGTCCCTGGCCCAACGGCGGGCAATTCCGTGGATTGGCGTGGGGGCAAGCTGCAAACCGAGTCGATGCCAATCCGACCAAAGAGGTGAATGAGGCGATCTTCGACGGCATCGGCGAGCGTTCCGACCATCAACAGCTGGCGTTGATCTGTCGAGGGCATGAGGGGAATTAAGGCCGAAAGAGCACCGTCTTCACCTTGGGTAAAGGTGGTTTCGATGCCGCTTCCCGAATAATTCACGACCTGAACGCGGCCTCTCAATTCATCGTTGAGCCGTTCTGCTGCCCGCGCTAGATCCAGCTTGATCACTTCGCTGGGGCATGACCCCACTAAAAACAAGGTGCGAATCTCAGGCCGTCGTTCCAGCAGCTCACGTGCGACGCGGTCGAGTTCATCTTGAGCATCAGCGAGACCTGCGAGGTCGCGTTCGCTCAGAATCGCTGTTCCAAACCGAGGCTCAGCAAAAATCATCACGCCAGCAGCGCTTTGAATCAAATGAGCGCAGGTGCGTGAGCCCACTACCAAGAAAAAGGCATCCGGCATCCTGCGGTGCAGCCAGACGATCGAGGTCAGACCACAGAACACCTCCCGTGGTCCTGTTTCCTTGAGCAGATTCACGCTCATCGCTTTAAAGGCAGGTTCCTTCCGTCACGATGACGCCAGATTCACGTAGTGCTCAGACCTAACAAAATTCTTCGGGATCGGTGTTGATTTCCAGTTGGGCCAGATTTGCCGGAGATGACTACATTTCAGCGCAAATGAGGCCTTCGATCAGATGTTGTCCTTACGAGCTTTCCCTGCCGTTCTTGCTCTGGGTTTGACCTTGGCGGCCTGTCAGTCAGTCGAGAAAAAGGCAGAAACAGACCAAGCCAAGGTGCTCTCCGACTCTGCTCTTGTCTGCAGTGCAACGGCTGAGGTGGAAAAAGCCCTGGAGCAAGTGGATGATCTAACACCTGCTTCAACGGTGGCTGATGCTGAAGCAGCGGGTGCGTCGCTCAAAAAAGCCCTCGCCAAACTTGATGAGGCTGAAGCTGAACTTCAAACCTCACAGTGGAAGGAATATCGCGACCAAGTGGCGATCTACGAAAAATTTGTGGGTCAGGTTCGACAGAACAAATCGATGACGCTCGAGGATGCCGCTCAGCAACTCAAAGCCAAGGCTGCTCCCGTGCTTGCAGCTCGAGAGCAACTGGCCGAAACCACGGCTTGTATCGACGTTGAAAATTTGACTAATTCAGAGGATGAAGCCTCTCGGGATAAGTCGAAGGACGAAGGACCCGACAAGGCTGATTCCGAATAATTTCAATCAATTGCGTTGATCAACGGCATTTGATCAAAGGCGGCGACGAAAACGATCGTCGCCGAATCCCCCTGTTGATTGAGATGAATCCATGTCGATCTGGGTCAGACGCCAAACATTTCTGCTCAAACGGCTCGCCCGTAGGCCTCCTCTTTCAACGCGCTCTGATCCTGGGCGGATTCCTAGCAATTGAGTGACTTCCGCCGTACTCAATGGCGCTCCCGTTTTGAGGGCTAGGTCGGTGAGCTCGAGTCTCTGGCGCAGCTCGACAAGATTGGCAGCTCCACCATCTTCAGCATCGCTCCAAATCCAACGACCGGGACCTTCCTGGTTGAGCTTTTGCATTAAGCCCATTCCGATCATCCCCAGCGCTTGTTCGGCGCTGAGATCGGAACTTAACGCGGTTGTTTCTGGGTTATGGGTCTGATTGGCTGCCATGCTGCGCTCCCGATTTGCGCGGACGGTATCGGTTCCGTTGGCTGATGCAAGTCGCGAGACGAATTTTGTGAGCAACCTTCCGGTAACATCGCCGCAATGAATCGCTTCGCCAGCTTCGATGCCCGGGAGCGGCGAGTAGGCGGAAGCGCTCTCGTCACCGGAACTGAGGTTCACACCTCAGCGAGTGGAGCCAGCTGTGTTGTCACGACCGACAGTGAATCCCCACGACTGTTGAGGCAAAACAGTCATGTGCAGTCCATTGAACTGCGCACCTATGTCTTTCTCGATTCTCTACAACCCCAGCTCGCTGCCTACATGGGCACGGTGAGTCAAGGTTTTTTGCCGATTCCAGGTGACGCTTGTCTATGGATGGAGGTCTCACCTGGGATGGCCGTCCATCGCGTCACCGATATTGCTCTCAAGGCCAGCAATGTTCGTCTTGGGCAGATGGTTGTTGAGCGCGCCTTTGGCTCCATGGCTCTTTATCACCGAGACCAGAGCACGGTGATTCATTCCGGTGATGTGGTCTTAGAGGCGATTGGCAGTTCCGTCGATCGACGAACCCCCGCCGATGTCAGTTGGACGGAAGTGATTCGGGCCATCACTCCTGACCATGCCGTTCTCATCAATCGTCTGAACCGCAGAGGATCGATGATCGAGGCAGGGATGAGCATGTTCATTCTCGAGACGGAGCCTGCTGGCTACGTTCTGATCGCAGCCAATGAGGCTGAAAAGTCCTCAAACATCACCTTGGTGGATGTCAAAGCGGTTGGTGCGTTTGGACGCCTCACGCTCGCTGGCAGAGAAGGAGATGTTGAAGAGGCTGCCGCAGCGGCGATGCGCGCCATTGAATCGATCAATCGCAATTGTTCGTCGAGGTGATGTTTTTTGCTGGCTAACTCACTGTTTTGATGAAAGTGGATGGGTCAGCGAATTCCTAACTGCGCCCGTAAGCGAGGTGCCATCTCCCTTGCGGCTTTTCCGCGGCTCCCAAGGCGGCTGAGTTGGGCTGCAGTCATCTCTCCATAACTGCATCGCGTTTCGCGAATCCAGAAGAGCGACTCCAATCCGCCACCTGGATAGGCAACAGATTTGAGGATTTCACCCCAGCAAATACCCTCCGAGCTTTCAATCGTCGCTCCATCTGGAGAGCAGAGAACCATGGTGCTGCAAAAACGGGCACTGCGGTAGGGCTGGTTCGCCATCGATTGCAGCAGTTTTGCAATCTTCTCGTCGTCGGTAGGAGCGAGACGGGCTGTGTAGAGGCCAGGAGCCCCGTCAAGGGCATCAACCTCGAGCCCTGAGTCGTCAGCAAGAGACCAGGTCCCCGTCAGCTGGGCGGCTGCAGAGGCTTTAAGGAGCGCGTTTTCGAAATAGGACGTGCCCGTCTCTTCAACCTCCAGCTCGGGTGGTTGAAGCACCACCTTCAGAGGGAGAGGCCCAAGCATTGCCTCAATTTCAGCAACTTTGCGTGGATTGCCACTGGCAATCGTCAGAGTGAGCACTGAAGGGGATCGAGAGAGTCCCATTGTGTGGGGTAAGGGTAAAAATATCGCTCAGATTCGAAAACGAAGCTCAGTTGCGGTTGAACATTCCACTCCGCTTACGCGGAAAACTTTGCTTCGTGGCGAAAGATATGGGGTTTGGCGGCCCTTGCCTAGCGCTTGTGTTGGTGTGCTCACCCGAACCAGCACAGGGCTTCAGATCAGTTCGGGCAAGGGTGATCAGCAGTGCTTATGAGGTTCAGTATGGACAATGATCTTGCAAAGGCCCCAAACAGCTTGACGAGTTGGCCTCCGGCAGACCAATGTCATCGGCGAACATTCCACCCCCCTTACTCGGTAGGCAATGGCTAACGAAACCATGGGTATCGCTCTCGGCATGATCGAGACACGCGGCCTGGTCCCAGCGATCGAAGCAGCTGATGCAATGACCAAGGCTGCTGAAGTGCGCCTGATTGGACGTGAATTCGTCGGCGGTGGCTACGTCACAGTTTTGGTGCGTGGCGAAACTGGTGCCGTCAACGCAGCTGTGCGTGCAGGTGCAGATGCTTGCGAACGTGTCGGCGACGGCCTCGTAGCGGCTCACATCATTGCTCGCCCTCATCGCGAAGTTGAGCCAGCGCTCGGCAACGGCAACTTCCTCGGACAAAAGGACTGAGATCAGCCGTTAACCCCCTGATGGGGTTGCGCCTCTCATTTCCCTTACCGACTTAACGGAATTAATCCATGAGCAAGAAGTACGACGCTGGGGTCAAGGAGTACAGAGACACTTACTGGACTCCCGATTACGTTCCCCTAGACACCGACCTGCTGGCCTGCTTCAAGTGCACCGGCCAAGAAGGTGTCCCCAAAGAAGAAGTGGCAGCTGCTGTTGCTGCTGAATCTTCAACTGGTACATGGTCCACTGTGTGGTCCGAGCTCCTCACCGACCTCGACTTCTACAAAGGACGTTGCTATCGCATCGAAGACGTTCCTGGTGACAAGGAGGCTTTCTATGCCTTCATCGCTTACCCCCTCGACCTGTTCGAAGAGGGTTCGATCACCAACGTTCTGACCTCATTGGTCGGTAACGTCTTCGGCTTCAAAGCTTTGCGCCACCTGCGTCTGGAAGACATTCGCTTCCCGATTGCATTCATCAAGTGCTGCGCAGGCCCACCAAACGGCATTGCCGTTGAGCGTGACCGTATGAACAAGTACGGCCGTCCACTGTTGGGTTGCACCATCAAGCCAAAACTTGGCTTGAGCGGCAAGAACTATGGCCGTGTTGTCTATGAGTGCCTGCGTGGCGGTCTGGACTTCACCAAGGACGACGAGAACATCAACTCCCAGCCCTTCCAGCGTTGGCAGAACCGCTTCGAATTCGTTGCGGAAGCCATCAAGCTGGCTGAGCAGGAGACCGGTGAGCGCAAGGGTCACTACCTCAACGTGACCGCGAACACTCCCGAAGAGATGTATGAGCGCGCTGAGTTCGCTAAGGAACTCAAGCAGCCGATCATCATGCACGACTTCATCACCGGTGGCTTCACCGCCAACACCGGTTTGTCGAAGTGGTGTCGTGCGAACGGCATGCTGCTGCACATTCACCGCGCCATGCACGCTGTGATTGACCGTCACCCCAAGCACGGCATTCACTTCCGCGTTCTCGCCAAGTGTCTGCGTCTCTCCGGTGGTGACCAGCTTCACACCGGCACCGTGGTCGGAAAGCTGGAAGGTGATCGTCAGACCACCCTCGGTTATATCGACCAGCTCCGCGAATCCTTCGTTCCTGAAGATCGCAGCCGCGGCAACTTCTTCGATCAGGACTGGGGTTCCATGCCTGGTGTGTTCGCCGTTGCTTCCGGCGGTATCCACGTGTGGCACATGCCCGCACTGGTTGCCATCTTCGGTGACGACTCCGTTCTCCAGTTCGGTGGTGGTACCCACGGTCACCCCTGGGGCTCCGCAGCTGGTGCTGCTGCCAACCGTGTGGCCCTCGAGGCCTGCGTCAAGGCACGCAACGCTGGTCGCGAGATCGAGAAAGAAAGCCGCGACATCCTCATGGAAGCCGGCAAGCACAGCCCCGAGCTGGCCATCGCTCTCGAGACCTGGAAGGAGATCAAGTTTGAGTTCGACACCGTCGACAAGCTCGACGTTCAGTGATCGGTGCAAGGGGTGATTTTTTCACCCTTTACCCGAGCCTCTAGATGACTCCGGCCGGAAGCATTAGATCCGGCCAAAACATTTTTATAGCGTGATCCCCATGCCTTTTCAGAGCACCGTGGGTGACTACCAAACAGTCGCCACCCTGGAGACATTCGGCTTCCTTCCGCCGATGACCCAGGACGAGATCTATGACCAGATCGCTTACATCATTGCCCAAGGTTGGAGCCCGCTCGTTGAGCACGTCCATCCTTCCAATTCCATGGCCACCTACTGGTCTTATTGGAAGCTCCCGTTCTTCGGTGAGAAGGATCTCAACGTTGTTGTGAGTGAACTCGAGGCTTGCCATCGCGCATACCCCGACCACCACGTTCGCATCGTTGGTTACGACGCCTACACCCAGGGCCAAGGCTCCTGCTTCGTGGTTTTCGAAGGTCGCTGATCTTTCGGTCTCACGATTTCGAGCCCTGAATCATTCAGGGCTCAACTTTTTCTGTAGGGACTCGTTCCCTTCAACTCACGACGACACTCTCGGGCGGACATGGCAAGACTTTCTAGTCGCGAACTAGCACTCGAGCGCCGTAAGGCTCTCACCACTGCTGGCAAAAAGGCATCCGTTGCTGTATCAGCAGGTGCGAATCGCGTTCGGTCGGCCGGCGATGCCCGCAAGACGCGCACCAATGCAGATCCAATTGCGGCAGCCCCTACAAAGGCCGCAACCCCCGTCGCTGTAGAGCGACCAAGAAATCAATCACTGACATCTGCATCATCCGGTGCCCATCGTTCTCGGGTGAAACCTGTGAGTCAACCCAGTCGAGAGCTCGTGCTGGCTCGCCGAGAAGCCCTGTCACGTCGTGGGAAATCAGCAGATACAACCAAAGACAGAAATCGGGCTGAGGTCGCCCGTAAAACAGCGACCACGGCATCCACATCAGCGCCAGCAGCCGCTAAAAAAGACTGTGGTTGTGGCGGCGCTAGCGCCGTTGAAACACCAACGCGTCTAAGCCGACAAGCGGCAACTGTTGATCTTTCAACCAACAATTCTTCTCGCCGGAGCAAAGCTCCAAAGCGACGTGCCATCGACAACCCAAGCCGTTCCCTGGTGTTGGCTCGTCGTGAAGCGATGTCGAAACACGGAAAAACTGCAGGAAAACAACCCACAAGTGCTGCCGCAGTGGCCCGTCAGGCCAATCCTGATCTCACCAGCCGAGAGCTGGCTCAACAGGTGCGTGAGCTTCGCGCGAAGTCCGGAGCCCGTAGCAAGCAAAGCGCTGGCGTAACGCGTCCAACTGGCCCAAATCGAAACGGAGCCAAGCAATCCGCCGCCGCTGATGCTCACTGGAAGGTGGGTGAGTCTGAGACCACGGGAGGTCAGACTGTGACCGGCACGCAGGCCAATCGCTCCGTCAAGACGACGGGTAATGAAGCCAGCACTTGTCGTTCCATTACTGGTACGGAATATCTCGGTGCGGAGGTCTTTCAGACCTTCTGCCAGAGCGCTCCAACGCCAACCACACCCGCCAAGGTTCGTGTGTCTGCCACCAGCCATGGCAATCGGGTCACAGGAAACGAAGTTGGGCGCTCGGAGAAAGTGACTGGGGATGAGCCTGGCACCTGCAAAAGCGTGACAGGCACGGAATATATTTCTGCGAATCAAAGCGCCGCCTATTGCGGTGGAAGCAACCCCTCTCCGCGCAAGGTTGGCCATAGCCTGACGCAGCAAGGTCGCCCAGTGAGTGGGGTGATGGTGGGACGATCCTCCAGCGTGACTGGCGATGAAGCTGGTGCGAATCGCTCTCTGACTGGCGATCAATATTTAGGGTCTGATCCCCTTCCTGAAGGCCGTCCAGCTGCCAAGGTTGGTCTGTCTGAAACCCTTTCAGGAACGGGTGTGACCGGCACAATGGTGGGCCGTTCTTCCAGTGTCACTGGAAATGAATTCGGATCTTGTCATCGGGTGACTGGTGATCAATACATCAGTTCCGAACAAGTCAATTCATTCTGTGGTGCGAAGCCGGATCCAGAAGCCGCCAAGGTTGGATTCAGCGTCACCAATCGGAATCAAGTTGTGAGCGGCACCCGCACCGGCCGTTCCGAAAAGGTCACTGGTGACGAGCCAGGAAGCTGCAAAGCAGTCACGGGAACTCCCTACGCAGGTCTCGAGCAAGCAGGCCAATACTGCGGTAACTCTGCTGTTCAAGCGATCCGCGAACGGACTCCCGTTCGTCCCGGTACGCCCTCCTCTCCGATGACAGGCCTTCAGCCAGGGATTGGAGGAGTGATGACAGGTGGCGAACGCGGCGCCTGCGAAGCGGTGACAGGAACTCCTTATATCGGTGCTGATCAGTTGTCAGCAGCGTGTGGTGCTGAGGCACCGCTCGGTACAGAGACCCATGGCCAATCACCAGAGGGGTCGAGTTGGACGCGATTCAGTGTGGTGTCGCCTGCCCGAGCTGCCCAACAGCAGCGTGAGACCAGCAAAGGTGTCACCGGCACCGCTTATGAAGACAGCAGCCGTATTACAGGCCCTTTTGATTTGGCCGGTGGCAAAATCACCGGCACAGAGCAATTCCGATTTGATAATCGTGAATTTCAAGAGCGTCACAACCAACTTCAGCCCCAACGTCAATTTCAACCCACCACCCCTGAGGTTGAAGTCGCCACGCAAGAACCTGCTTCCCGGGTCACCGGAGAGGGCTCGTCCACCAAAGTGACGGGTGATGACTGGGATCGTGGTGAACACGTGACGGGTACGGAAGGTGTGTCTGCTCGTCGTCGTAATCCAAGCCGTTCCGGCGCGATGGGAGCCATGCCCCCCTTCGAACGAAAGCGCAACGAGCAGTCTGAGTGGCCTGAAAGTCGTGTAACGGGTTCCAGCGGCAGCACTTCAAAGGGTTCACTGATTACCGTCTCTGGCGGAGCACGGGGCTGATCAACGAATGGTCCGCTCTATGCCTTCCCGTGGCGGGCGACCTCTGTCCCCCTCCGCTCCGACGCGACGTCAGTTGCAACAAAAGAGAGCCGAGTCTTCGGCTTCCTCTGATTCCAAGCAAGCTGAGCCCAAGCAAGCTGATCCCAATCCCCCCTCGGCGCGTGCGGCCTCGCTTGAAAGAAGGCGAGCACTCACCACATCCGGTAAGGCCGCCGTCTTGGCTCAAGGCACGCTTGGTGCTGGTCGGGTCAGGACAAGCCAAGACAGCAGGCGTTCAGTCCCTCAACAACCCGCCTGGGTTCGTCGCGATCAAAAGTCTTCAAATGCATCCCTGAGTCGTTCAAATCGCTCGACCCAATCGACCACAACGCGCCCAACGTCTAAGCGCTCAATATCCAATCGCCAAACATCCAATCGTCAAACATCCAATCGCCCAGTCGCTCATCGCCTACATCCTTTAACGGATCGGGTTGCTAATGACCATTTACGTTCCTACGAACTAGAAGTCAAAGGGCGGTTCGAAAGGATTGTTCCTGTTCTTCAAAAGATTTCAGCGCTTCAACATCATGCTGATTTTATTGATCAGGCTCAGCTTTTAGCCTGTCGCGAGCTGGGATTTGACCTTCCCAAGCACATTCTTGAGCGTGCCTGGGTTCGTCCTTTGGATATGAGAGCGCTTTATGCGTGGTGTGTTTTTGAATCGCACCGTGTTTTTAGTGATTGCTTTTTTCAGAAAGATCCCCTCGCTGCTTCTTCAGGGAGTGAAGCAGCCAAGACGTTTGAGTCCTTCCTTCTCGATTGTGGTTTTCATCTCCTTGATGTGACGCCTTGTGCGGATGGTCGTTTGGCTCATTCGATTGCTTACGCCTTACGTATTCCATTCAGTTCCGTGCGTCGACGCTCCCATGCCGGAGCGATGTTTGACGTCGAAAATACGGTCAATCGATGGGTCAAGACTGAGCATCGGCGTTATCGCGAGGCGATCCCTAATGCCGGCAGCCAGGACACCCGCTACCTCAAGGTCGTGACCTACCACTTCAGTTCCTTGGATCCCAGTCATCAAGGCTGTGCTGCCCATGGAAGTGATGACAAATTGGCGGCCTCTGCTGGATATCAGCGTCTTCTTGATTTTCGACAGGCTGTCGAAAATAGTTTTTGCTGCGGCGCTTCCGTTGACTTGTTGTTGATTGGACTTGATACCGATACCGATGCGATCAGGGTTCATCCCCCTTCAAGCGATAGTTCAACACAATTAGATCGATGGGTGTCAGCTCAAGATCTCTACGAGACAACATCCACGATGTCTCCTGATCAGGCGTTGATTCAAATCGCAGAAGCCGTTGAATCTGGTGCACCCGGAGCGATGGACTCGGGAATGGTGTCCCTGATTACGCGTTTAATTGCGAATAACATCTCTCAGATTGATTACGTTACCGAGCTCCATGCTGGTCCTTATCCCGATGCGGGTCATGCCGAACGTTTTATTGGTGTAGGCATCGGTTTTAAAGAAGTTCATTTGCGAAATCTCACTTACTTTGCGCATTTAGATACCGTCGAAGAGGGGGCACCCGATTTGGATGTCGGTGTAAAAATCTTCAAGGGTTTAAACGTTTCGCGTGATTTGCCGATCCCTGTTGTGATCCGTTTTGATTACTCCAGTTCCGTCCCTGGTGCGCGCGAACGAGCCATTTCGGATTGTCAGAGAGTTGATTCGGCTATTTCAAATCGATACTCAGACCTCGTTCGTGATGGTTTACTCCATACCTGTTTAACGATCCGAGATCGCAGTCAAACTGCTCCTGCAGAAGTTGTAGGGTCCACTCTCGATCCTGACGTTCAGGAGGCTCACTGATCATGCTTATCGTCAAGGTCATCAAGCCACTGGTTTCTACCAACCGCATCCCAGATTTCGAACACAAGCACCTTCAAGTTGTTTTAGACGGGAGCACCCAAAAGGTTGCCGTCGATGCTGTTGGTGCAAAGCCAGGTGATTGGGTGATTTGTGTTAGCAGTTCTGCTGCTAGGGAAGCTGCCGGTAGTAAGTCCTATCCCAGCGACCTCACCATTGTTGGGATCATTGATCATTGGGATCCGGATGCACCAAAGCCATCGTCTTCAGCGAAGGAGGCAAAGAGCTAATGGAAATCATGCAGGTGATGGGAACTCTGGTCTGTACCTTCCGCGTCGGAGGTCTGGATCACATGCACCTGCGAATCCTTAAAAACAACAAGGGTAAAAAACTCGTTGCAGTGGATCCTGTGGGAGCCCGCGAAGGCAACTGGGTCTTTACCGCCAGCGGTTCTGCCGCCCGGCATGCCTGTCCCGACAACACTGTTCTTACGGATCTCACCATCGGTGGAATCATCGACTACTGGATGCCAGATGGATAACTAATTCACCTCCTGCTCTCCGTCCCCTCTCAACCCAATCCAGCCAATGGCCACTCCTACACCCCGTCGTCGTTCCAGCTCAGATTCCGCAGCATCAACCCCAGCGAACAAAGCCGCTACCCCCTCCTCAGCAGCAGCAAAAGCAACCGTTGACGTGAAGCCTGTCGAGAGTGCTTCCGCTCCTGCAGCCAGCTCTCCCGCTCGCAGCTCCTCGCGAGCGACCCCTCCGAGTGGAGGCGGTGGAAAAGGCTCCAGCCTTCAGGCATCCAAGAGTTCTTCCCCGAAACGTGCCTTTGGGATTGCCCTTGGGATGATTGAAACCCGTGGCATGGTGCCTGCCATTGAGGCCGCTGATGCAATGACGAAAGCTGCCGAAGTGCAGCTCATTAGTCGTGAATATGTAGGAGGTGGATACGTCACGGTGATGGTGCGTGGTGAGACCGGTGCGGTGAACGCTGCCGTGCGCGCAGGAGCCGATGCTTGTGAACGGGTTGGTGACGGTCTTGTGGCTGCTCACATCATTGCCCGACCCCACGATGAAGTGGAGCCAGCTCTCTCCTGTACGAATGTGACTCGGCGGATGTGAGTCCTACGTCACCTCTCTCTAACTGCGTTTAGATTCCCCAGCCAACATTCCTCTCAACGGCGCAAACGCCCCGTTTCCTTTGATCTCAGCTGCAACGCTGCCTCTGCAAACCGCCTGGTTGATCCCTCTCTACGGGTTCGCCGGGATGTTGATCTCATTGCCTTGGGCTTTGGGGTTATTTAGGCGTGATTCCCATCGACCGGCGGCTTACCTCAACATCCTGCTCACACTGTTCGCTTTCATCCATGGAAGCCTCGTGTTGCGCGATGTCATGGCAGGTGGACCCACCCTGCTGACGTTCCCATGGCTCAGCGTGGCTGATCTCAATCTTGAGATCAGCTTCAGCCTCTCTCTCACCAATGTGTCTGCTCTTGAGCTGATTACTGGTTTGAGTTTTTTCTCTCAGTTGTATTCCCTTGGCTATCTCGATAAGGAGTGGGCCTTAGCCAGATTCTTTGCCTTGCTTGGCTTCTTCGAAGGGGCGATGTCAGGGGTGGTCTTGAGCGATTCCTTGTTCCAGAGCTATTTCTTGCTGGAAATGCTCACGCTTTCTACCTACCTCTTGGTTGGTTTTTGGTACGCCCAACCTCTGGTTGTGACGGCTGCAAGGGATGCCTTCCTCACCAAGCGCGTTGGTGATGTGATGCTCTTGATGGGAATGGTCGCTTTAGCCACTTGGTCGGGTGTGACCAGCTTTGACGACCTCTATGCCTGGTCTGCTGCAGAAACCCTTAGCCCGTTGGCGGCGACGTTGCTTGGCCTGGGTCTGATTGCTGGCCCGACGGGCAAATGCGCCCAATTCCCAATGCATCTCTGGCTTGATGAAGCCATGGAAGGTCCTAACCCAGCCTCGATTCTTCGCAATTCAGTGGTGGTGACCTGTGGCGCCATTGTTTTGCTCAAGGTGATGCCTCTGCTCCAGAACGCACCCGTCACGCTCGTTGTGCTGCAAGTGATTGGAACCATCAGTGCGATTGGAGGATCTCTGGTCTCGATCGCTCAAGTGGATATCAAACGCACGCTGTCGTATTCCACGACTGCCTACTTAGGGCTGGTCTTTATTGCTATTTCCTTGCAGGTGCCCGTGCTGGCCCTGCTGCTCCTGTTCGCCCACGCCGTTTCCAAGGCGTTGCTGTCGATGAGTGTGGGTGGAGTGATCGCGTCCACAAATTGTCAGGACATCACTGAGCTGGGTGGCCTTGGCGGCAGGATGCCTGCCACCACGGGCTCATACCTGGTGGGGAGTGCTGGGCTGGTGGGTCTTCTTCCCCTCGGAGGATTTCTTTGCCTAGCGCAGGCCGTTGAGCTTGTGGGAGCTCGCTCAGTGATTTTTGTACCGGTGTTTCTGCTCACCAATGCGCTAACAGCTCTCAATCTCACCAGGATTTATCGCCAGGTGTTTCTTGGACGCTCCTTAACCAAGACCCGTCGAGCTGCGGAGGTGAATTGGCAGATGGCCTTCCCGATGGTGGCCCTTGCCGTGATCGTTGTCTTAACCCCGCTCCTATTGATTCGTCTGGAGTCTCTGGATGGTTTGCTTGCTTTCCCCCTATGGGCAGGTGGAGTCGTCGTTGGCAGCGGACTGATCGGGCTGTTGGTAGGAGCCTTCATTCCCCTCAACAAAGCCTGGTCACGCTCCCTCAATCCAGTGCTGCGTTGGTTCCAGGACCTGCTTGAAAATGATTTTTATACAGAAAGGTTCTATCGGGTGACGATTGTGAATGTCGTGGCCTTGTTCTCAAAGCTTGCTTACAGCTTTGACCGCAATGTTGTAGATGGAGTCCTCCATGGTCTTGCTCGATTTTCACTTCAGAGTGCTGAAGGCCTGAAGTTGAGTATTAGCGGTCGAAGTCAAAGCTATCTATTAACCGTCATCGCGGCCATTGTCTTGCTTTTGTCATCCCTGAGCTGGTGGTTGAACTGAATTAATGATGATTCTCTCTCTGCTACTGATCATTCCTTTCTTAGGGGCCCTCTTGTTGTCCCTTTGGCCTGAGGGATCCACTTCAGCTCATTTAAGACGTCTCACCCTGGTGATTCTTTCGGTTCAATGCCTTGCAAGCTTCGCAGTCTTTTTCTGGTTTGATCCGAGCAACCCTGGCTTGCAGCTTCAGGAACGCTTGTCATGGCTTCCTAGCGTTGGCCTTGATTATTCCCTTGCGGTCGATGGAATCTCCCTTCCGCTTGTTTTGATGAATGCGGTTCTCTGCCTTGTGGCAGCATTGGCATCGCGAAAGATCGAGAACCGACCAAGAATTTATTTTGCACTTTTATTGATTATTAGTGGAGCTGTGAATGGGGCCTTTTTGGCTCAGAATCTTTTACTCTTTTTCATTTTTTATGAGCTTGAACTCATTCCATTGTGGCTGTTAATTGCGATTTGGGGTGGTGCTAATCGAGCCTATGCGTCCACGAAGTTTCTGATTGTTACCGCAGTTTCTGGGGTTTTGATTTTGGGAGCGTTCCTTGGGATTGCTCTCGTCACTGGAAGCGTTGACTTTGGCATTCGTCCCATTTTGTCTGGAGAGATGGGGCTGACGTCGCAGCTTCTCTTGATGGGGGCCTTGTTGATTGGCTTTGGGATCAAGATCCCTCTCTTTCCATTTCACACCTGGCTTCCCGATGCTCACACCGAAGCCTCCACTCCCGTGTCGGTTCTTCTCGCTGGCGTTCTCCTCAAGCTTGGGACCTATGGGTTGTTGCGATTTTGCTTGGGTCTCTTCCCTGAAGCGTGGGAGGTTGCGGCCCCCTGGCTGGCCCTTTGGGCAGCCATTTCTGTGTTGTACGGCTCATTAGCTGCGATCGCGCAATCAGACATGAAGCGGATGGTGGCCTACAGCTCTGTTGGACATATGGGGTACGTCTTGCTCGCGGCTGCCGCGGCAACACCATTGGGTTTGATCGGTGCGCTCTTCCAAATGGTCAGCCACGGCTTGATTTCAGCGATTCTTTTCCTTGCCGTGGGTGTTGTTTATGAACGAACGGGTACAAGAGATCTGAACGTTCTTCGCGGACTTCTTAACCCCCAGCGCGGCTTACCCCTAACAGGAACGCTGATGATCGTGGGTGTGATGGCCAGTGCTGGAATCCCAGGGATGGCGGGCTTTATTTCTGAATTTCTCGTTTTCAGGGGAAGCCTTCAGCCATTCCCCATTGCCACCTTGCTGTGCATGGTGGGATCAGGTTTGACCGCTGTGTATTTCCTGTTGCTTGTGAACAGAGCCTTCTTTGGGCGCTTGGCCATTGCTGCAGGCAGCGTCTCCAATCCCACCATTCTTTCGATCGTGCCGCTCCATGAGCAGCTTCCGGCGATCGCGCTGTCTTTGCTGGTTCTGCTCCTTGGTCTAGCGCCTGATCTCTTGGTGGGGATGAGTCAGGCGGCCACAACCGGTCTCAGCGAATTAGCGCTCTTACCCATCACAGGAGGACTTTCATGACTGCTACCAAGATCACTGATGTCCCAACGCTTCCAACCCTCCCTGATCGTGAAGAGCTGGTTCGTCGTTTGCTCTCTGACCAACCGTTATTGGCCGATACACCCGACCATCTCCTACAGATTGTCAATGTTCTCGACAGCTACGGGATCGTTCTTGATGCCTACAGCAAGAACCTGGTGAATCAGGGTGAAACCCAGTTGCTGAATCCATTCCCCGTGATGCGATTCTTTCATGAAGGTTTCAGCGTGGAGCGCTTATGGCAGCACCTTCGCGGCGATCGCATCAACTTTGAATATGCCGAATATTGCCAAAAAGCAATGTTTTGGCACGGAACAGGCGGAATGGATGCGTATTTCGATTCAGAGCCTTTTCTCGAGGCTTGTCAGAAGATCATTGCATTGCGTAGTCGCCGGGATCCATTGTTGGCATTGGTGCATCGGCTTTATCCAGGGTTTGCCCCTGAGGCAATCCGCTCGATGACCACCATTTACGCCCTTGGGCTTTTTTGGCGGGTGATGAGCGACCTGTTCCTCGACCTCTCTCGCCGCTACCGCAACGGTGAAATTGGTTGTGTGATCGATGCTGTTCATCACATCAGAGATGGATTAGTCGCTGCTGCTGGAAATCCGATGACTTACAAAGTCACGGTGGGGAATGAAGAGGTATGGGTTCTACCACCAGAGGCCGGACTGACATTTTTGGTTGATGTGGCTGTGCCCTACGTGGAGGCGGTCTTTTTTAGGGGCATGCCCTTCCTTGGGACTGTGTCCTACAACGCACAGGCTCGACAGATTTCAGCTGACATCGGAGATTTCAAGTACGGAGCCTTGTATGCAGATCCGATCCCCAGTATGGGAGCGGGGATTCCTCCAAGTTTGTGCATGCAAGATATGTACCGAAATCTTCCTGAGGAGCTCAGTGATTGGTACAAGTCCCATGGCAGGGGAATGCATGATGTTCATGTGCAGATCTGCATCAGTTTTCAAAAATCGATGTTTTGTGTCACCAATGGTGCAATCGCTGGCACGATGCCCCATCCCCTCGATACGACAGATGCCGATCAGCAACAGGCCAATCGTGCTTATGCCGAATCATGGTCTGAGCGCTTGATGGGGTGTCAGCGAGGGGCTCTTCTCTAATCCTTGCTATAAAAACTAGCCTGTTTTGAACATCTTCTGAATCAAGGAGATTCTTTTTCAGTCTTTGCCTCTTCTTTTGCTTTTGCTGAAAAATTTAGCCTTGCTTGAACATGTGCATCTGTTTTGCTGTTGGCAAGCTGATGATGCTCTGGGTTTTTGACTTCAAATTCTTTTGGTTGAGATGATTGATTTTCTATTTTCCTGTCAGTTGTAAGTTGAGTTTTAAGATTTATTTGTTTGGTTGTTGGCCCGTTCTCTACTAGGTTTGTAGGTGATGGAAGGATGGTTTTATGGACCAATGGCATGAGCGCAAGAGGCCAGTTTGCCTAGAACGCCGATTTGAGTTTGAAAGCTATGCTGCCACCCGTGATTTTCTTGATCGGCTTGGCGACTTCAGCGAGGCTAAGCAGAGATTTCCTGATATTAGTTTTGGTCGAACCTATGTGAATATCACTCTTCGCCCAGACGCTGAAGGCAATGACAGTCAGCTGAGTGATGATGATCGTTGCTTTGCTTCAGAAATTGATGCCCTCTTCAGTTGACCTGGCGGCAGCGTATGCCGATTCAGGTGTTGCGGAGGTCCTTCAGCAGCTTGACCAGGAGTTAATTGGTTTGCGGCCAGTGAAGACGCGCATTCGTGAAATAGCGGCGTTGCTTCTGGTGGATCGAGCTCGCCAGCAGTTGGATTTGCAAAGCACAGCCCCTGGTTTGCATATGTCTTTTACTGGCAGACCGGGGACGGGGAAGACCACGGTTGCCAAGCGAATATCGCAAATTCTTCATCGGCTTGGCTATTTGCGTAAGGGACATGTTGTCACCGTGACGCGTGATGATCTTGTGGGGCAATATGTCGGGCACACGGCGCCGAAGACTCGTGAGATGGTCAAGCGTGCCTTGGGTGGCGTTCTGTTTATTGATGAAGCCTATTATCTCTACAAATCTGATAATGAACGTGATTACGGAGCAGAAGCGATTGAAATCCTCTTGCAAGATATGGAGCGGCAACGATCAGATTTTGTTGTGATTTTTGCTGGTTATAAGGATCGAATGGCGGAGTTTTATCAATCAAATCCTGGCCTTTCCTCACGGGTCGCTCACCATATTGATTTCCCTGATTACAGCGAGGAGGAGCTCATGGCGATTGCCCTTCTTCTTCTTCATCAGCAGGATTATCACTTCAGTGAATCAGCGCATGATGCCTTTAGTCGTTACATCCAAAGGCGACGACAGTTGCCATTTTTTGCGAATGCTCGTTCGATTCGAAATGCTCTTGATCGCCTGAGGCTTCGTCAAGCCAATCGCTTGTTTTCTCGTCTGGAGCAACCTCTTAGTCGCGATGATCTGACCACCATCGAAGCTGAGGATGTCTTGGCGAGTCGTGTCTTTCAGGGTGAGATCGAGGGTCGAGATCCTTCTCAGCCTTTAACAACGATTCTGGATGCTCCTTGAGCGGTTGTTAGTGCTTGGGCTGATCCAGATCTCTCCGAATCAGTGCCAGCAAGTAGGACGGTGCTTTGTAACGCCCTGGCAGGCAACGATTGAGTGTTTCCAGGTGTCCCCAGCACACCGTTCGTTCAATGTCCTTGATACTTCGACCTTCTTTCAGAAGTCTGCGTAAGGCTTTGCAGTACAGGGGGTAGCCCGCTTCGAGTTCGCCAATGGTCAGCTTGGCTTGGGCCATAGGATCTCTCAGCTTCGTCTCAACCTAAGAAACCGCGGGGCCCCCCTCTTGAAGAGGACCCATCGCAGTGTCAGTTGAGCCAGGCAATGCAATCGATTTCTACCTTTGAGCCCTTTGGCAACGCAGCAACCTGGACGCAAGCCCTGGCAGGACTGACTCCATCACCAAACATTTCGGCATAAATGGCATTCACGGCTTGAAAGTCACCGAGATCCACCAGAAATACGGTGGTGCGCACGACTTTTGAGGGGTCGGTGCCGGCCTCCTGAAGCACCGCTTTCAAGTTGCGCAACACTTGGCGGGTCTCAGCCTCCACATCTCCATCCCCCACCATCGCTCCAGTGGCAGGATCCAGCGGAATTTGACCGGAGCAATACAGCCAACCACCGGCGATCACAGCCTGGTTGTAAGGCCCCACTGGCGCTGGTGCCTCTTGGGTGATGACAGCCTGGAGTGGGGTGGATGACATGGTTACGGCTCAGAATGAAACTTCATTTTCGCGTTCCGTGTTGATGGAGTCGTGCCCGGTTGAGCTTGATGGTCTTTGGCACCGCTACGGCGGCGCCAATGAAGCTTGGACTTTGAAAGACATCAATCTTCAACTGAAGGCGGGTGAGCTTGTGGGGTTGCTGGGGCCATCCGGTTGCGGAAAAACCACGCTGTTGCGTTTAATCGCTGGCTTTGAACATCCCAGTCAGGGCGTGGTTCGCCTGCATGGGAACGACGTCGCCTCATCCCGCGTGCGCCTTGCTCCGGAACGCCGTGGTGTGGGCATGGTCTTCCAGGACTACGCCCTCTTTCCCCACCTCAATGCTTGGGAGAACGCTTGCTTTGGACTGCGTCGCGGTCAGGACACCAGCCGGGCGTCATGGTTGCTTGAACTTTTGGGGCTGACGGCTCTCAGAGGTCGTTACCCGCACGAATTGTCTGGGGGGCAACGTCAGCGTTTGGCTCTCGCAAGGGCTCTCGCTCCAGCCCCCTCCGTTGTGTTGCTGGACGAACCCTTTTCCAATCTGGATGTTGAAGTGCGTTTGCGTTTGCGCAGCGAGCTGCCTGGTGTGCTCAGTGCCTGCGGGGCCAGTGGGTTGCTGGTGACCCATGACCCGGAAGAGGCCCTTGCGATCTGCGGGCGGGTTGCCATTCTTCGCGACGGTCAACTTCATCAATGCGCGACTCCCCGTGAATTGGTTGAGGTCCCGGCAACGCCCTTTGTCGGGCGGTTCGTGCTGCAACGCAATGTGCTCCCTGTTTGGCGGGATGGATCGACGGCGTTGTTGCGTTGTTTGCTGGGTGATCTGGAGATTCCAGAGGGGCAGCGCTCCATGAAGCTTCCAGACGATGCCACGGTGTTAATTGATCCGGGGTTGATTGATTTGGAACCGGATGCTGCAGGAGATGCCTGTGTGATGGGGCGGGAGTTTTTGGGTCGCTCCTGGCTTTATCGCATTCAGATCGGAGATCAGCAGTTGCGTCTGATCAGGCCGCTCGGGGAAGACCATCAGAGGGGATTGCGCTGCAGGCTCTCGCTGCAACAGAACAGTGAGGTCTTGCTCCATCCCCAGTGCTTATCGCTTCAGGTCTTGCCTTGATTTAATCAGCATCTCCAGTGGTCTTTGTGTTGACGCAGACGCCCCAGTTGTTCGGAGCTGGTAGCGCGTAAAAACAAGTTGGAGCGCCATTCTTCGGCAATGCTGCTGGGAAGGCTTAGGGAGCCTGATCGCCGTTTTGCTTGCACCTCCTGCAGTCGGTTTGTGATCAGGGCATCGTCAGGGACCTGCTGCGCGGCCCAGCGCAGATTGGCCTCGGTGTATTCGTGCGCGCAGCAGACCAGGGTTTCTGGTGGCAGTGCTCCCAGCTTTTGTAAGGCGCGGTGCATGTCAGCCGGTGTTCCCTCAAACAGTCGTCCACATCCAGCGCTGAACAGGGTGTCGCCGCAGAACAACACACCGGTTGGAGAGGTTGAGACCGCTCCCTGGGGCAACCAGTAAGCGATGTGAGCGCGTGTATGGGCACGGACATCCAGAACCCTGACGGGCCTGCCCAAGAGCTCGATTTCATCTCCATCGCGAACGGACAGCGTTTGAAATGGGATCCGCTCTTGGTCGTCCGCGGCGGCGACGACGTCAGCGCCTGCCCAGCGTTGAAGAAGTCCAGGAGTGCCGCCGATATGGTCGGAATGATGATGGGTTTGAAGCACGGCAACGAGCTGCAATCCACGCGTCTCCAGCCAGGCGACGATGGGGTCCGCGACGGCTGGATCGATGACGATGGCCTGATCGCCATGCACCCATACCCAGACGATGTTGTCGTTGAGGACAGCAACTGGGTGGATGCCATCAATCGTGGAGGCCATCGCCATCGTTAAAGTTCTATTCAACGCTTGATTCCATGATCACTGTTGCCCTAGCCAAGGGAGCGCTTCTGAAAGATTCAGTGGCCCGCTTTGCAGCGGCTGGGCTCGATTTTTCTGCAGTTCTCGACCCCGATAACAGGCAACTGATGGTTCCATCAGCGTGTGGGCGAGCCCGAGCGTTGCTGGTGCGGAACGGAGATGTTCCTGTGTATGTGGCGTATGGGCAGGCGCAGCTTGGGGTGGTTGGTTATGACGTTTTGCGGGAGCACCAGATGCCTGTGGCGCAGTTGGTGGATCTGGGCTTTGGCGGGTGCCGTATGGCAGTGGCTGTGAAGGCCAGCAGCGGATATCAACGGGCGACGGATCTGCCTCCCCATTGCCGAGTGGCAAGCAAATTCACCCGCTGTGCCCGCGACCACTTTGATGCCATCGATTTGCCTGTGGAACTCGTCCACCTCACCGGTTCGGTCGAGCTTGGCCCGATCACTGGGATCGCTGAAGCGATTGTGGATCTGGTGGCGACGGGCAGGACGCTTCGCGATAACGGTTTAGTGGCGATCGAAGATCTGTTCCACACCACAGCGCGTTTGGTGGGGCATCCCTTGTCCCTGCGCCTTGATCAAGGCGATCTGCGCCAGATCGTGGAAGCGATGCGGTCGGCAACACCCGCGTCCCAGGTGGCCAGTTGATGGCTGGTTCGGATTTTCAGAGGGTGAAGCGGCTCGGCCGTTATTTGGGCCAAGACCGACGACGACTCACGCTCACGTTGGTGCTTCTCATTCCGGTAGCTCTTGCCGGCGCGATTCAGCCGCTCTTGGTGGGCCAGGCGATTGCCGTGCTGCGTCGGGTCGGAGGCGCTGCCAACGAATCGGTGATTCCCCTCTTTCAGGGTCTCGACAGCACGGTTGCGATCCGTCTGATCATTTTGATGTTGCTGGGCTCGGTTCTGGTTCGCTTGGCTCTTCAGGGGGTCCAGACGTTCAATATCCAAGCCGTTGGCCAGCGACTCACCGCTCGAATCCGCAAGGATTTGTTTGCCCATGCGATGAGTTTGTCCCTGCGGTTTCACGACCGCATGCCTGTGGGCAAGCTGCTGACCCGCCTTACGAGCGATGTCGATGCCTTGGCCGAGGTGTTTGGAAGTGGTGCTGTCGGCGTGCTCGGCGATCTCGTCAGCCTCTTGGTGATTGCGGTTTCGATGCTGCTGATCGAGTGGCGTTTGGGATTGTTGTTGTTGGTGACCCAAGTGCCTGTCACCCTCGTGATTGTTTGGCTCCAAAGGCGCTATCGCAAGGCCAACTATCGAGTGAGGGAGGAGCTTTCGCAACTCAATGCTGATTTTCAGGAGAACCTGCAAGGTCTGGAGGTTGTGCAGATGTTTCGCCGGGAAGCTGTGAATGGAGATCGGTTTCAGAGAACCGGTTTGGCCTATCGAAGCGCTGTGAATGGCACGATTTTTTTTGACAGCAGCATCTCTGCCTTTTTGGAATGGGTGTCGTTAGGCGCGGTTGCCCTGGTGCTCGCTCTCGGTGGATGGATGGTGACAGCAGGGGCGATGGGACTGGGCACGCTGACCACCTTCATCCTGTATTCACAGCGCCTCTTTGACCCTTTGCGCCAAATGGCTGAGCGGTTTACCCAGATTCAGGGGGGACTCACCGCTGTGGAACGAATCGGCGAGCTCCTGGAGGAACCTCTTGAGATTGTTGACCATGGCGCCACACCTGGTTCCGCGCTCCTCCAGAACGCTTCATCTTCACAAGCCCGTGGTGAGGTGATCTTTGACGAGGTGGACTTTGCTTACCGAAAAGACGAACCGATTCTGCGCAATCTCAGTTTCCGGATCGCACCTGGTGAGCATGTTGCGCTGGTTGGACCCACAGGTTCTGGCAAGACCACGGTGATTCGGCTCCTGTGCAGGTTGTACGAGCCTCAGCGGGGACGAATTCTTCTCGATGGCCAAGACATCCGCAGCTTGCCTTTGCAAGAGCTGCGTCGTCAGCTGGGTGTGGTTCTTCAAGACACCTTTCTTTTCAGTGGAACGGTGGCTGACAACTTGCGTTTGGATCAGCCTCTCGATGATCAGAAACTGCAGGAGGTTTGCCGTGACCTCGGCCTCGACCCCCTGTTAGGTCGATTGCCCGAAGGCTTGAAAACCGAATTGAGAGAGAGGGGCGGGAATCTCAGCTCCGGCGAAAGACAGCTGCTGGCCGTGGCCAGGGTGGCGATTCGCAATCCAACGGTCCTGGTGATGGATGAAGCCACGGCGTTTATGGACCCTTCTACGGAAGCCACCCTGCAGCGCGACTTAGATCGTCTCCTCAACCGCCGCACCGCCGTGGTCATTGCCCACCGACTTGCCACGGTTGAAGCTGCTGATCGGATTTTGGTGCTTCGCCGAGGAAGCCTGATCGAGCAGGGCACCCATCTGCAGCTGCGTGCCAGTGGAGGGTTGTATGCCGAACTTGCTGATCTTCAAGAGCGAGGACTGGCCAGGCTTTGATCGCTGAGCCAGGTCTGGATGGTTTGTGCAAGAAGGTCTGGATGGCTCTGCATGGCCAGATGGCCGCACTGTTTGAGTTCTTTCAGGCAATGTTTGTCGCTGTATTCGGCAAGGTGTTGCACATAGCCGGGTTCCATCACACGGTCTTGTTCACCGCTAATCCATAGGTTTTTTGTCTCCAAATTGGCCACCAGGTTTGGAATCTGTTTGACCGCTCCGCGGGTGGTGCTGTTCACCAGAAGCCCCAGGGCAGCTCGCTGTTCAGCTTGAAATGGCCCCAACGTGCCGATGGGCCCTGGCAGGTCTGCGGGACGAAGTTTCAGAATTAATTGCCCTCCAAACCTGAGACGGCGAAACGGTCTCGGTTGGTAGATCCCGCCTCCTGCCGCCAACATCACTAGGCCCGATAGGGGCTCACCCCAATGTCGCCTCAGATAGGTGTCCGCATGCAGGGCAATGCTTCCTCCCAGCGAGTGACCCATCAACACCACATGGCGACCCTTGGCTTGCGCATGAATGTGCTCCGCAAGCCATTGCCCGTAGGACGCCAAGGTCGGTCGAAGGTGGCGAGGGCGAGACTCCAGTCCAAATCCTGGTAAATCAGGACACCACAAAGGAATGGAGGTGTCTAAGCGCGTCCAGCTTTTTTCAAACGGTGCCCAGACCTTTCGGCTCAGCATCCAACCGTGTACGGCGATCAGCAGCAGATCAGAGGTCATCGGTGCGTCAGGATTAAGCCATCGTCGCAGGACAGGGTGACTAGCACTTCCTCTCTCACCCAACAGATTTTGGTGCATTCCTACGGGAAAGAGGCTCGGATCTGTGAAACACCCAATACGAATCTCTGCCTGGTGTTTAGCCAGTCTCGTCCGATGGATTTGGTCGAGCTGGAGCAGCTCTTAGAGGCCGTGGGCTGGAGTCGCAGACCGGTTCGCCGCGTGCGTAAGGCCCTCGATAACAGCTTGCTCAGGGTGGGGCTGTGGCGCCATGACCCACGCATTCCACGCTTGGTGGGTTTCGCTCGCTGCACTGGAGATGGTGTGCTTGAAGCCACGATTTGGGATGTGGCGGTCCACCCCCTCTATCAGGGGGCTGGGCTTGGTCGTCAGTTGATGGATTACATCCTCGAAGCTCTGACAGAGATGGGAACGGAACGCGCCACGCTCTTCGCCGATCCGGGGGTGTTGCCTTTTTACGACCGTCTTGGCTGGGACTTAGAGCCCAATGGTCATCGTTGTGGCTTTTGGTACTCCAATTGAGTGGCTGAAAGGGGCTTCCCGTAGTACTCCGCTGCCAAGCGTGCTGGGGATTCCCCGCGCCGCCAGCGCTGCCGCAATCTGGCGTTCTCAAGGCCGCGGCGCAGAACCCCCCCCCGCTGCCAGCGACGGCCATCGGTGGTGATCGCCAGCCCAAGGGCACGCAAGCGTGTGAGTTGGCTGAGTCTCTGCACGAGGTCGAGATCCTCCATGAGCGGCAGGGGTTGATAGCCACCACTGCGTGCATAGAGAGACCTGTGCAACAGGAGCCCCTGATCTCCATAGGGTCTTTGGCCGCAGCGGCTACGAAGCGCGATCACCCCTCCCAGCAGGCGTCGGGCCGGTGTGCTGGGGTGAATACGCAAGTCAAAAAACCATGCGAATCGTTGGGCATCGGGATGCTCAATGCGACGCAGCACGCGGCTTCCCCAGTGACTGGGTAGGCGGCTGTCGGCATGCAGAAAGAGGAGCCAGTCACTTTCGGTTTGCTGGAGGGCGTGCTCGGCCCCTGCCGCCAGTTGCCGGCCCCGCCCTGCTGGATGTTCCGTGATGAAGTGACCGCCAGCGAGAGCGCTGATGCGCTGGCAGTGGTCGGTGCTGCCACCATCCACCACCGTGATCGAGATCGAGAGAGGCCAACGTTGCAGGTCCGCGAGGAGAAGCGGAAGACGCTCCGCCTCGTTGAGGCAAGGAATCACCACGCTGAGCGTGGGGGTGTCAGCGTTCATCTCTGCCATAAACCGAGATCAGCAAGACAATCGATGTCGTTTTTCAGGCTGAGCTGATGGGGGGTGATCCCCAGCCCGCGGGCGCGCGCGCAGGTGATGTCGAACACCTTGTGGCTTCCCCATGGCACGGCAGCAAAGAGTGCATCGAGCTGGGGCCGCGTTAATCCAGGGCCCAGCCCCAGCAACCAATACCCACCGTCGGCGGAGGGGCCGATCACCAACGGTTGGCTGTGCAGTGTTTGGACCGCCTGGATCAGATCGTTTTGGCAAAGATCGGCGAGATCGGTTCCGATCACGATCACAGGCTTGTTGCGCTGCCCGGAGCGCGCACGATAAATCTGGCGGAGCATGCGAGCCCCTAGCGATCCATGCCCCTGATCGACAAGGGTGCATGGCGGTAGGCAAGGCAGCGAACGTTGGGCTGATCGGAGGCTGACGCCACTCATCGCCACCTGTAGATCCACATCCCCACGCTCGGTTAGTGCTTCAGCTACGGCAAAGGTATGGGCGGTGAGACGTTGCTGAATGATGGCCGCCTGCTCCGTTCCGATGTCGACGGCCAGGCGGCGTTTGCAGCGACCGCTGGCTGGCCAGCGCGCCATCACAACGAGTGTTGGGATGGGGGATCGACTCATCCTTGTCGTGGCAGCTCCTCTGGGATGACCTCCAGGGTTTGCTGTTCGCCATCTCGTTCCACAATCAGCGGCATGGCCTGACCCACCTGTCCTCGGTCAACGGCAAGCTGCACTTCCGAGGGGTCGTTGACGGCGGAGCCATTCACATCTCGGATGAGATCACAAGGCTTAATTCCAGCCTTGGCTGCAGGGCTTCCTTCCACCACTTCAATCACAAGCACGCCGTTGAGTTCTGGAACTTTGCACAGGTTGCTAGTGGCGTTGATTTCCTTGGCTAACTGGGGGGTCAGGCTCTGCAGTCGTACACCGATGAAGGGGTGAGAGGCCTGACCGGTGCTGATGATCTGTTGGGCAATGCGCTTGGCCAGGTTGATTGGGATGGCAAAACTCAGTCCCGCGCCTGGAGCTTGGCGAATGGCTGTGTTGATGCCGATCACTTGCCCGGCAGCATTAATGAGGGGACCACCGCTGTTCCCTGGATTCACAGCAGCGTCGGTTTGGATGTAGGGGACACGCTGACCTTCCCCTACGGCGTTGGTCCGATCCACAGCACTGATGATCCCCGCTGTGACCGTGTTGTTGAGCCCGAGGGGATTGCCGATCGCGATCGCCCATTCACCAGGTTTGAGGTCGTTCGAGTTGCCAAGAGGGGCGACGGGCAGCTTTTCAGCCACAACCCGCACCACGGCCACATCGGTTAAGGGGTCGCCGCCAAGAACGCGTCCATTGAAGCTGCGACCGTCAGGCAAGGTGACCGCCACTTTGTCGGCGCCCTCCACTACGTGCGCATTCGTGAAGATCAGACCATCAGAGCGTGTGATGAATCCTGAACCTTGACCGGCCTGTTTTTGGGTGGTTGGGCCGGCTCCAAACAGGCTGCCCAATGGATTCGAGACGCGTTTCACCGTGTCGATGCGTACGACCGATGGACCCACCCTTTCGACGGCTTGGACAATGACGTTACGGCCTGGTTGTAGAGGGGCCGAACGAGGCCCATCACTGACTTCGGGCACGGTTGCGGGTGCCTTCGCTTCAGGCTCTAAGCCAAGGCGTTGACGCCAGGACGAACTACACCCTCCCATGGCCAAGCTGACCAATCCGATCCCGATCCAGGGCAGGGATCGTGCCAGGGTGCGGGAGACGGCAGCTGCCATGAACAGAAACGTGTTGAAACTGGTCTCATTAAAGACGGGCCACTCGGCATGAGGCGCGTAGATTCGGCATTCGCAGAAGGTGGGATGTGGTTCTGACGGGCAGTGAGCTGTGGAACAAGGTGCAGCACGCCCTTCAGAGCAATCTCAGTAAGCCCACCTTTGAAACGTGGATTCGTCCTGCGCGCTGTAGTTCCTTTCAGGATCGAACGCTCACCCTGCAGGCTCCCAATAGTTTCGCCAGCAATTGGCTGCGCAAGAACTACGCCAGCACGATCGCTGAAGTGGCGCAGGAGATCACTGGTCATCCGATCGAGGTGATCGTGCTCGCTCAAGACGATGACGACGCGGGCTCTGGGGGCACTCCTGTGTCGGAAGCGTCGGCGTCCAGCCAGCCGCCGGCCTCAACGGCTGCAGCAGTGGCTGCGCCGCCGAGCAGCCGCCCTCCTCGACGGCTCCCCGGCTTGAACATGCGCTACGTGTTCAATCGATTTGTGGTGGGACCGAACAGCCGGATGGCCCATGCCGCTGCTTTGGCCGTCGCTGAGGCCCCAGGTCGTGAATTCAATCCGCTGTTCATCTGTGGTGGCGTGGGCCTAGGGAAGACCCATCTCATGCAGGCAATCGGGCACTACCGCCTGGAGATTGATCCGGAAGCACGGGTGTTTTATGTGTCGACCGAAACGTTCACTAATGATTTGATCACGGCGATTCGTAAGGACGGCATGCAGGCTTTCCGAGACCGTTATCGGGCTGCGGATCTCATCTTGGTGGATGACATTCAATTTATTGAGGGGAAGGAATACACCCAAGAAGAGTTCTTTCACACATTTAATGCTTTGCATGATGCAGGGAGACAGATTGTGATTGCTAGCGATAGGCCACCCAGCCAGATCCCCCGGCTGCAGGAGAGATTGATCTCTCGGTTCTCGATGGGATTGATCGCTGATATCCAGGCCCCTGATCTGGAAACGCGAATGGCGATTCTTCAGAAAAAAGCAGAGCAAGAGCGCGTCGCTCTCCCTAGAGATTTAATCCAATACATTTCTGGACGCTTCACCTCCAACATTCGCGAGCTTGAGGGAGCGCTCACTCGGGCTGTTGCGTTTTCCTCGATCACAGGCATCCCGATGACCGTGGAATCGGTGGCGCCGATGCTCGATCCCAGCGGGCAGGGCGTTGATGTCACACCGCAGCAAGTGATCGAAAAGGTGTCGGAGGTGTTCGACGTCACGGCGGATGACATGCGCAGCAGCAGCCGGCGTCGGGCGGTGAGTCAGGCGCGTCAGGTGGGGATGTTCCTGATGCGGCAAGGGACGGATTTGAGCTTGCCGAGAATTGGCGACACCTTCGGAGGCAAGGATCACACCACCGTGATTTATGCCATTGAACAAGTAGAAAAAAAGCTGGCCACCGACCCTCAACTCGCGAGTCAGGTTCAACGGGTGAAGGATCTATTGCAAATTGACTCTCGCCGCAGGCGTTAGGGATCACCACCCTTCCAGCCCGCTAAGTGGGATGCAGCCGATGAGCGAGCAAGCCGGCGTGCTGCAGTCAGGGCGGGATCCAAATGTTGAGAGCTAAAGGGAGGCATGGGCCGTGTTCGCAACCAAAGCCCCCAACGGAATTCGTGATATGGAATTAAGGGCTGAGGCTTGATCACTCCCTCCTGCTTGAGTTTCCAAACCAGGCTGCGGTAAGGATCATCCTGGAGGCCAAGCAAGCTGACGGGCAGGTCGTGCGCCGGCCAAGGGCCATTGCCGCGTCCGTCGTGAAGATAAAGCCACCCCTTTTGATGCAAGGCCTGAAGCGCTTCCTCCCTGGTTTTATGGGGCAGCTCGTCGATCACGTAGCCGAACGTCTTGATGCTGGGAACCATTTCGAGCAAGGCTCGGAGGCGGTGATGACGATCCACCATCCAGAGATGTCCAAGCTGATTGCGCACCAGAGGGACTGGCTTGCGATTGAGATAGCGACGACGCTCCTCGGAACTTTCCTCACGGAAATCGCGTTGCCGATTCCATACCTCAGCCATCCCCACACACATCTGTGTGGGTTGAAGGTCAGCAACGGCCACCTCAAAGAGTTTGAACCCTTTGGTGTGGTCAGGTATCGGGGCGTATTCAGGAAGATGCAGAGGGCAGATCTCAACGCTGCATGCATCCCACTATGCCGAGGTTGAGATCTGAATTGAGTCGCTCATCACCTGTGAGCTGACTGGGCTTCGATTGTTGTGGTGTTCCTGCGCCGAAGCCTGCGGGCAAGATGTGAGAAAACAGTGCGCTCCATGGAACCAATCTTTGATCTTGTGGTTCTCGGTGCTGGGTCTGGAGGTCTGGCGGCTGCCAAACGGGCGGCCCGTTATGGAGCCAAGGTGGCGATTGTGGAGGGAGATCGCGTTGGCGGCACCTGTGTCATACGTGGCTGTGTGCCGAAAAAGCTGTTGGTGTACGGCTCTCTTCTCTCCGAACAACTCGATGGGGCATCCAGTTATGGCGTGAGTGTGGAGGGGGCAACGTTTGATACGTCTGTGCTTCTGAGCAATGTTCGTCACGAAGTGGATCGCCTGAATGCGCTTCACATCGAGTTTTTGGCCAAAGCGGGGGTGGAGCTGATCAAAGGCTGGGGGCGATTTCTCGATCCCCATCGCATTGGCGTTTCGAGGCTGTGCGAGGGCGAGATCGATCAGGTGCTGCAGGCCAAGCGCGTGATGATTTCCGTGGGTGGGCGCCCTGTTCGGCCGGAGGTCCCAGGGGCGGAGCTCGCTTGGGTGAGCGATGACATGTTTCTGCAGGAGCGTTTCCCGGACAAGGTGGTGGTGGTTGGCGCCGGATTTATTGCTTGTGAATTTGCGGGCATCCTGCGAGGCCTCGGCGTTGGGGTGACCCAGCTGGTGCGGGGTGAACAGCTTTTACGAGGTTTCGACAGCGAGCTTTCAGGCGTTGTGCAGGAGGGCATGCAGGAGAAGGGCATCGATCTTCGCTTTGGGGAAGGCCTCGCTGCGATTGAGGGCCGACCGAACGATTTGACTGTTGTCACCAAAAGTGGGGATCGGCTGCCCTGTGGCGGGGTTCTGTTGGCGACTGGGCGTCAACCATTCCTTTCAGGCCTAGGGCTCGAGGCTGCTGGCGTGGTGGTGGAGGGCCGTCGGATCCCGGTCAATGCAGATCAAGCCACCAATCTCTCCCACATTTTTGCCGTGGGAGATGTGACGGATCGCATTTGCTTGACCCCCGTTGCTGTGGATGAGGGTCGTGCCTTTGCAGACAGCGTGTTTGGAAGCACGGCTCGACAGGTGAATTACGACTTAGTGGCGAGTGCTGTCTTTAGCCAGCCGGAGCTGGCCACGGTGGGCCTATCGGAAGAGGAGGCGATCGCCAAGCTCGGTGCGGATCGGATTGTGGTTCATCGCGCCCGTTTTCGCTCCATGGCTCAGGCTTTGCCAAAACACGGTCCCCGTTGTTTGTTGAAGCTGGTCTTGGAGGCGAGCAGCGGGAAGGTGCTCGGATGTCACATGGTTGGAGAGCATGCAGCTGAAATCATCCAGATGGCTGCAATCGCTGTCGGGATGGGGGCGACCAAGGCTGATTTCGACCGCACGATGGCCTTGCACCCGACGGTTTCAGAGGAGTTTGTGACGATGACCTGATCCCTCAATCCCTTGGGTTGGGTCAGCTCATGCGATCGCTGAGAGTGTCAGCTAAACGCAGGGCTAAGGCGATGGTCGTCAGACCCGGCCCAACACTGGGACAGCTTGGGAACACGCTCGTGTCGGCGATGTAGAGATTGTCGAGTTCATGGCATTTCCCTGTGGCATCGACCACAGAGGCCGCTGGATTGCTGCCCATGCAACAGGTGCCGCATGCGTAGCCCACCACGCTTAAGGGTGCTTCGCCGCGGGGGTGGGTTGGGGCTGGATTGACGACGCGCGTGAGTGGGTCGGCTTCGATCGCTTTGAGAGTGTCAATCCAGCGATAGACCAGTCGGTCATGCGCCTCGCGGTTGTTGTGGATGTAGTTGATGCGGATCTGATCGTTATTGAGCCACACCTTGTTGTGGGTGTCGGGCAAGACCTCAGACATGGCCCACCAAGCCACCGAGCGGGACGCCAGTCGCTCCAGTCCAAAGTCGGGAATCATCTTGGTGACAAGGGACAACACCGGCGGTGACTCTGCAAACAGGGCGTCTTGTAGGACGCCTCCCGCGGCTTGAATGTGGCCGAGGGGGAAGGAGACGTTTTTGTCCCCCCAGTAGTAGTCATTGATTCCGAGCGACCGCGCATAGCGTCCGTCGTTGCGTTCGGTCGCGAGCTGCAGGATGGAGGTGAGTTGCAGATTCATCAAGTTGCGACCAACTTGATCGGACCCGTTGCTGAGGCCGCGGGGATGATGGCTGGATTGCGATCGCAGCAGGATGGCCGGAGTGTTGATGGCACCTGCGGCAAGCACGATGAGATCCGCTTTGAAAAGCCATGTTTCTCCAGCTACTTCCGCTTCCACTCCCTTGACGGAGCTGCCGCTCGGATTCACGTGCAAACGCTTGACCGTGGCTTGCGTTCGGATCTCTAGGTGAGAAGGATCGGCATTATCGAGGCCATACAGCTGGGAATCTCCACTCGGATCTTCCTGGCTATTGGACCAGCTCAGCGGTAGGTCATAGGGCTGACATCCCTGGCGTTTGAGCGCTTCTCGCAGGGGCTCAAGAAAGGGAACCAAGGGTTTTGGCTCATGGTCAAAAGGGGAAGAGCGGCTTGGTTCGGTTGGGTCAACGCCAGAGCGACCGTGGACCCGGTACAGCTTTTCAGCGGCTGAGTAATAAGGGGAGAGCTGGTCGTAATCGATTGGCCAGGACGGTGAAATCCCCTCTTGCAACGGGACTTCCCCAAAATCCTGTTCGCGCATGCGTTCCAGCACGGCGCCCCAGATTTTGGTGTTGCCGCCGAGGGAATAGGTGGTTTGTGGTGCGAACGGATCCCCGTCAGGGCCAAACCAGCGTTCACTCTTGGGGTGGTAACGATCTTTCCGGAACAGATCCACATCGGCCACGTTTTGATCTTCGAGCGCCATGGCCTCGCCCCGCTCGAGCATGAGCACGGAATGCCCCTGCCTGCTTAGGGCACCGGCAAGCGTTCCACCACCGGCACCACTGCCGATAATGATGACGTCGTAATGGCGGTCGTCGATGATCATGATGGGGAAAATGAAGGCAGATCTAAAAACTCAGACGGATTAGGTGGTGCGTTGCCAGACGTAAATTAGGAGGAAAAGAATGATCCAAATAACATCCACAAAATGCCAAAACAAGCTCACTGAAGTGACACCCATATCGCCTTTCTCGTAATTGTTTGGCCTAAAGGACCGAAGCAGCATGATTCCCATTAAGAGAATGCCTGTAATCACATGCAGGCCATGGAATCCCGTTAGCAGAAAAAACGTACCGCCAAAAACACCACTGCTAAGTCCGAACTGAAGTTCGGACCACTCCACATATTGCCCATAAACGAAGTAGGTTCCCATCGCCATCGTGAGAAGCCATAGAGCTCGAAAGCCCCAAAGGTTTTTCTGGTGTAAATACCGTTCAGCAAAATAGGCTACAAAGCTTGAACTCACCAGCACAATTGTGTTGATCAAAGGCATGCGTGTTTCCAGCCCTTCAACGCCTTCAGGAAGCCACTCTGGTGCGGTGATTTTGAGCAGTGCAAATCCAGTGAAAAAGGCTAGGAAAATAATGCTTTCTGAACACAGGAAAATGATAAAACCTGTGAGGTTGTGCCCATCATGTTTGATGTGGCCGGGTTGATGATTAAGGGGTAAGTCGGGATTGGTTGTGGTCATAGGTTTAGGCCTCCATGGAGCGACGGATATAGAAGTCTTGGTCTTCGACTAAGGGCTTGCCTAAGCCATAGCCGTAGGGCTCACTAATCACAGTCGGAATGTCGTCTTCGAAGTTTTCGGCCGGAGGCGGGGATGGCAGCAGCCATTCCAGACCAATCGCTCGCCAAGGGTTGGGAGGAGCCTTTGGCCCGCGAGCCCAGGAACTCACCATGTTCAGGATGAAGGGGATTGAGGCGACGCCAAGCATGAAGGCGCCGATGCTTGCAATCACGTTCCAGATGGCGAATTCTGGGTCGTAGGAGGCCACGCGACGGGGCATGCCTAGCAAGCCGGCCCAGTGAAGTGGAAGCCAGTTGAGCGTGGCTCCGATGAAGGTGAGAACGAAATGGACTTTCCCAAGGCCTTCGTAATACATCTTTCCTGTGAATTTTGGGAACCAGTGGTAAATACCGGCGAAAACACCAAAAACAATGGTGTTGAAGATGACATAGTGGAAGTGGGCTACAACGAAGTAGGTGTTGCCTACATGAATATCAATGGGCACGGTGGCTAGCATTACCCCAGTAATTCCCGCGAAAATGAAATTAATGAGACCGCCGATGCAGAACAGCATTGGTGTGCTCAAGCGTAAATTTCCTGCCCAGAGTGTTCCCAACCAGGCGAATACCTTCACTCCAGTTGGGATGGCAATAAGCATCGTGGTGAACATGAAGATGTGACGCATCCAGTTCGGTGTGCCTGTGTAAAACATGTGGTGAGCCCACACAATCAGGCTCAGAAAGGTGATTCCGAAAGAGGCAATTGCTACAAAGCGATAGCCAAATAAAGGTTTGCGTGCATAAACGGGAAAGAGCTCAGAGAAAATTCCAAACACTGGCAACACCAGCACGTAAACGGCCGGGTGGGAATAGAACCAGAAAAAGTGCTGAAACAACACTGGATCACCGCCACCTTCCGGCCTGAAAAAGCTGGTACCGAAGCTGAGGTCAAACAGCAGCATTACGGCACCGCCTGTGAGAGCCGGCAGTCCTATCAACTGGATGGTCTGGGCGGCCCATGCCGTCCAAACAAAAATCGGCATTCGGAAGAAGCCCATCCCTGGGGCTCTCATCCGGATGATGGTCGTCACGAAATTGATGGCGCCCATGATCGAGGAGATGCCGGACAGGGCCACCGCAAGAATCCAGAGAAACTCTCCATTGATGAAATGGCCGAGTGGATTTTGCAAACTCATCGGTGGGTACGACCACCATCCCGATGAAGCGGGTCCGCCTGGGGCGAAAAAGCTTCCCATCAAGACGATGGAGAACACTGGCACCAGCCAGAAAGCAGCGGCATTCAGCTTCGGAAATGCCATGTCTGGTGCCCCGATCATCGTGGGGATCAACAGATTGTTGAAACCGTTGAGAATGGGAAAAAGAAACAGGAACAACATCACTGTTCCGTGCATGGTGTAGAGGCCGTTGTAGACGGTTGGGTCAACAAGATCGGCTGGAGGAGTGATCAGTTCGCCCCGCACGATCATGGCCAATAGGCCACCCACTAAAAGGAAGAAAAGGGCCGTGGCGATGTATTGAATTCCAATCACCTTTGCGTCGGTGTTGAAACTGAAGAAGCGCTTCCAGTTGTCCGGGGCTCCAGGAACTGGATGTGGTGCCTTGAGAATGCGAAGGTCGTAGGTGTTCGTCGTCATGGCATGTCTCAGGCGTCGTGTGGAATGGAGGGATCACCGGGGTCGTTCACCATCGGTGCTGGAGCGGGCGGCACCGTGGCCCAGCCCTTGTCACCACGGGCGATGCGGCGGTCATAGAGGGCGCGACTTGGATCAAGACCCTGTTGGAGCGGTTGTTGTGCCGTTGTCTTTAACCATTCGGCGAAATCCTGTTGGGTTTCGACAATCACGTCCGTTTGGTTCTGGGAGAAATAGGCACCGCTGAACATGGCGTCTCGGAGTCGGAATCGCCCTTCTTTTGTTGGAGTAAGGCTGTAAGAAATAATGCTTCCGGGAATGATGTCTTGTTTGAGCCGGAAGGCCGGGACGAAGAAACTGTGGAGCACGTCTTCCGAAATCATTCGGAAATTCACACGCTGATCAATCGGGAGATGCAGCTCAGAGCTGCGCACTCCGTCGGGGTAAACGAATTCCCAACTCCACTGACGGGCAATGACATCGATCGGTCCCACCTCAGCAATCGGATCGGCCTCCATCAGCAGGGTTGGATCGGTTCCGATGGCGTATTTGTGCTTCGGCCCCAGGGTTTGAAGCTTCATATTGACGTTCATCGAATAAGTGGCGATCAGGAAGACCGTCACCAGGGGAATGATCGTCCAGGTGATTTCTAATTTGGTGTTGCCTTCGATCGGTGCCCCATCACTTTCGTCGTACTTTCCAGCCCGGTTGAATAACAACACCCAGCCCATAAAGCCGGTGCATCCAAAAAAGATGAATGAGCCGATCCCCGTCTCCAGTGCGAACAGATTGTCGACGTAAGGTGCGGCACTGGATGCTTGGGGTGGGAACCAACTCAGAGACCAGGTCGCCATCAATTTCGAGATAACCAGATTGATAGCGACGGCGACAGTGATGATCACAATGGCGCCAATATTTGGTCCCTTCTTGGGAGTTGTGCTCGTCATGGCAAGACCTCATTGAGATCGGCCCCGGCAGCAAGGAGCTGATCGGCTGTGATGTGAACACCAAATTCACTGGCAAGCCAGGCTCCAAGACTTCCATGGATGCCCATGACGAGGAGCACGACAGCACCGCATCCCAGATAGAGCCAGCTCACCTGACGACCAAAGTCTTTTCGCCACAAAAATCGTTGAAACCCTCGCCAGATGGTCATCACCACAATGATCAGAAGCAGGGCGACCCCTCCGATCGCATGCCACAGCATGGTGTCGATCGCGTTTTGGCCAATGATGCTGCGAACTCCTTGCAGTGGAACGGCAAGCAGCATTTCGTAAAAGCCAGCCGCAACGGTGAAAAAGGTGATCACGCTGCAAGCGAGAAGGTTGTACCAGCCAACATCGTGAAACCCACTTCGTGTTGCTGGTAGTGCTAAGAAACGAAAAACTCGTTTCTCAAGTGGGTAAAAGGCTCCGGCAAAATCAAAGGCGATTCCGATAGCAAACAAGCCAATGGTGAAGTGCACCAAATTGGGATGAATCGGGATCGCGTAGGGGAGATCATTCGCCCCAAGTTTGTCGGCGATTTCATTCACCGGCGAGAGAATGGTGCTGATGACCGTCATGACAGAGCTCCACTACGGACGGCTTCGACCACCGGGACCGTATGGAGGCCATAAATCCAAACGAGTTTGTCGCCTAGGTAAACCTGGCAAAACACCAGGATTGCTAATACTGAATCAATGATCAGAAATCCTCGTGGCAGCACTGTGGGGTCTTTTTGCCTTGCGACATATCGCCACCCCGTCAGGAGGCTGAGAATCGCAGCAAGCGACCAGCCAAGGGTGCTGTGGTAATTCAAAATGTCTCGCGAAGCTCCATAAGGAGTGGCTAGGCCGGCTTCGATCTGTCCAAAGATGATGGCGACGAAGATGGCCACGGTCGCTACCAGCAAGTTCCAGAAGCTCACCTCAAAAAGGTTGCGACGCCCTGTGAACACTCCCAGCAGGTCGAAGACCACCGTGATCAGCGCCATCGCGATCACGAAGTGCACCACGATTGGATGAATGACATCTAGCCAGGGGAGATTCTTGTCGTTGAGCGTGGGGAGCAGCCCAATCATCGAAATGCTGACTGACGCCTTTCAAGCATGTACATCTTTTGCTCCGCAGTCATCCCTCCATAACGGAATACAAGAAGAAGTCTTTGTTCAGCTTGAAACACCTTTGCGTTTGAGCTGTCTCCAGTAACGAGCGGCCTGCACCACAATCAGAATCACAACGGCTGGTAGCACAACACAAAGCATGATCAGCCGAAATTCGTCCGACCAAGACGAAAGCCCTGTGCGAGGGAGAACGTTATCGGTGATGTAAAGAACGTATAAGGCAACGAGTAATCCACCTTCAAGCCTGGAAATTCTCCCTTTTGTCCAGAAGATTGGCAGGCACGCCAGGCTGGTCAGGATCATCACAGGCATGTCGTCATGGATTAAGTCCGGAGAGACATTGAGACCCCTTGCTCCTGCGGCCAAGGCACCTCCAGCCAGCACCAGAAGAAGATTCAGAAGACAGCTGCCAACCACATTGCCAATGGCGAGATCGGTTCTCCCGCGCAATGCGGCGACCAAAGAGGTAATTAATTCAGGCATCGAGGTGCCAGCCGAAACAATGGTGAGTCCGATCACGGCCTCACTCACACCGAGGCTTAAGGCAACCGCGCTGGCTCCTTTCACCAACAGATGGGCACCGAAGCCAAGAACAACAATGCCGACCAACAGCCGAACCACGGCTTTGATCCAGCCCTGTTGGGCGGTTTCCAAGTCAACCTCTGGTTCGGCGGGCTCCATTTCCTCTGGTTCCTCCCGTGCTGTGCGGATTTCCCAGACGGTGTTAATCACCAGACCCAGCAAGAGTGCAACGCCTGATTGCCAGGTCACACGTCCCGCCGATGCCATCCCCCAAGCCGCCGCCGAAACGGCAAGGAGGAGCGGGACATCCCTTCTCACCAAACGGCTTTCCACTTTCAGCGGCAGAACGAGGGCGCTGCAGCCGAGCACGACCAACACATTGAAAATGTTGCTCCCCACCACGTTGCTGACGGCCAGCGCATCAGCCCCTTGCACCACGGAACTGATGCTGACAAAAAATTCTGGTGCGCTCGTCCCAAGCGAAACCACCGTCAGGCCAATGACCAGCTGAGGGACGCCGAGGATGACGGCAAGAATGACCGCACCTTGGACGAATAACTCGCCCCCGCCGAACAGAAGTCCGATTCCCACCAAGAGCTCGAGGGTAGAGATCAGAAAGTCAGGCATCGACTCCGTGCTTCTTCAGATTCAGAACTATCTTCCTTGCTCGCCTTGACGGCTGCAAAGAGGAAGAGACTTAGCATTATCCAACTTCAAAGACGGGACTCTGGTGCTCCTTAATTACATCAGCACTCGCAACATCCGTGGTGATGCCTTTGGTGGGCTCACGGCTGCTGTGGTGGCACTTCCAATGGCGCTGGCTTTCGGCGTGGCTTCTGGAGCTGGTGCGGCTGCAGGTCTTTGGGGTGCAGTGATTATTGGCCTGGTGGCGGCCCTGTTTGGTGGGACATCCACGCTGATCTCTGAGCCCACTGGTCCGATGACGGTGGTGTTCACAGCGGTGATCCTCAATTTCACCAGCCAAATCCCCGACCGATCGACAGCGCTGGCGCTGGCTTTCATGGTGGTGATGCTCGCAGGCCTCTTCCAGATCCTGTTCGGACTTTGTCGATTAGGCCGATACATCACGATGATGCCTTACACCGTGATTTCAGGCTTTATGTCTGGAATTGGGGTGATTCTTGTCATCCTTCAGCTGGCCCCATTTTTGGGTCAGACCAGTCCAACGGGCGGTGTGATTGGCACCTTATCCAGTCTGCCTCAGTTGATTTCCGGTGCACAACCGCTGGAGTTTTTACTTGCGCTCATCACGCTGCTCATTCTTTGGTTTACCCCTGAAAGTTGGAAGCGTTTTTGTCCTCCCCAGCTTCTCGCCCTCGTTGTTGGAACAGCGTTATCTCTCAGCATCTTTTCGGATGCTGGTTTAAGCCGAATTCCTGAGTTTTCCGCTGAGTTTCCTCGTTTTCAGCCACCTACATTCTCTGGAATTACTCCAGATTTGCTACGGCTGATGGTGGTGAATGGGGCCGTGTTGGGAATGCTTGGTTGTATTGATGCCCTCCTCACTTCTGTTGTGGCAGACAGCCTTACGCGCACAGAACACGACTCCAATAAGGAACTCATTGGCCAGGGTCTGGGTAATTTAGTGTCTGGTTTATTTGGTGGCCTCCCGGGCGCTGGCGCCACGATGGGAACGGTTGTCAACATTCAGGCAGGCGGACGTTCTGCCCTGTCAGGAATTGTGAGAGCGATCATTTTGATGCTTGTCATTTTGGTGGCAGCACCTTGGGCTTCGCTGATTCCCTTGGCTGTGCTGGCAGGGATTGCCCTGAAGGTTGGTTTTGACATTATCGATTGGAGTTTTTTGATGCGCGCTCATCATCTTTCGATGAAAGCAGCATGCATTACGTATGGAGTGATTGGTCTCACCGTTCTCGTCGATTTGATTTGGGCCGTGTTTATTGGAGTTTTTGTTGCCAATGTTCTAACGATTGAACGGATGACGGCCCTTCAGTCCAAGGGGGTGAAGACCATTAGTACCACCGATGATGATGTGACGCTTCCGCTTGATGAACAAGCGCTGCTCGATCGTGCATCTGGACGACTTTTGCTCTTTCAGCTAACCGGGCCGATGATTTTTGGTGTCGCTAAAACCATCAATCGTGAGCACAATGCGATTGAGGCTTGTGAGGGTGTCTTGTTTGATCTCAGTGAAGTGTCTCACCTCGGTGTAACGGCCTCCCTGGCCCTTGAAAATGCGATCAAAGAAGCCATTGAAGTAGGCCGTTTGGTGTATGTCGTTGTTCACCCTGGGGCGACACGCAAGCGCTTGGAGAAACTCAAGCTTCTTGACCTTCTGCCCGAAGATCACGTCAGCGCCAGTCGTTATGAGGTGTTGTTGCGTGCCGTCAATCAATTGCCTCAGCTTCAGGAGCTTTCTTCCTAGATGACCTGCTCAGATCGTCTGGTCTTGCGTCGTCCGGATGACTGGCATGTCCATCTCCGCGATGGGCCCATGTTGGAAGCGGTGCTGTTTGCCACGGCCAGAGTGTTCGCGAGGGCTGTTGTCATGCCCAACCTGCGCCCACCGATCACGACCGTGGAAGCTGCGCAGCGGTATCGCCAGAGGATTGAGAACGCGCTGACAGACGGCCTGGTTTTTACACCGTTGATGACTGCGTATCTGACGGATGACCTTGATCCCGACGAGCTGGAACGAGGTTTTGCGGAGGGGGTGTTTGCTGCTGCAAAGCTTTACCCCGCCAATGCCACCACCAATTCAGCGGCTGGGGTGAGCGATCTGGCTTTGATTGCGCCCCTGCTGGAAAGGATGGAGACGATCGACATGCCCTTGCTCATTCATGGAGAGGTCACCGATCCAGATGTGGATGTGTTTGACCGGGAGGCGGTTTTTATTGAACGACATCTCATCCCCTTGCGTCAGCGTCACCCTGGATTGCGGATTGTTTTAGAGCACATCACCACAGAGCAGGCCGTGGATTACGTCGCAAGCGGCGACCAGCGTTTGGCTGCCACGATTACACCGCATCACCTCCATCTCAATCGCAATGCGATGTTCGTGGGTGGCTTGAAAAGTGATTTTTACTGTCTTCCTGTCGTCAAAAGAGAATGTCATCGTCGTGCCTTGGTTAAGGCGGCAACGAGTGGCCTTCCATGTTTTTTCCTTGGCACGGACTCCGCACCCCATCCCCGAGCGGGGAAGGAGTCAGCCTGTGGTTGTGCCGGTATCTTCAACGCCATGCACGCCATGGAGAGCTATGCCGCTGTGTTTGACCAGGAGGGTGCACTGGATCGCTTAGAGGCCTTCGCGAGTGAATTTGGGCCGCGCTTTTACGGATTGCCCCTCAACACAGACACCATTGCGTTGGTGCGTCAGCCGCAGACCGTGCCGAACCAGCTCACTCTCCCTCAAGGTTTTTTAGGAGAACTTGACTCTGGAGAAGCCCCTGTGTTCTTTCATGCTGGCGAGTCTCTGGCTTGGTCTGTTGACCTGGCTGGTGGGGATTAAGGGATCAGGATCACGTTCGCTTCCTAAAAGCTGCTGGATTCTCGATTGACTTCCTCAATGGTGGCCTCACTGGTTGCCATTGCAGACATTGGAATGTGGGCTCCAATACGTGCGCGTCTGGACGGATGGGGGCGGGGGGACTTGAACCCCCACAGGATTTTCATCCCAAACGATTTTAAGTCGCGTGCGTCTACCGATTCCGCCACGCCCCCGCTTGCCGTGAAGGCCCGCCTCGACATCTTAGATTGACCCCAACCAGGTCGTCTTCTGTGTCCATCGAGAATCTCCTGTCTTCGGTCTCCTTAGACACGCTGCTTGTGATCGGTGGCTATCTGGCCTTGGGTGGCCTCTACCTCGTGGTGATGCCACTGGCACTCTTCCTCTGGATGAATCGGCGCTGGCACGTGATGGGCAAGATTGAGCGCCTGTTCGTCTTCGGGCTGGTTTTCTTTTTCTTTCCGGGAATGATTCTGTTCGCACCATTCCTCAATTTCCGCCTCAGCGGTCAAGGGGAGGTTTAAGTCTTTGACGCGTGCTGGTGTTCTCAAGCTGGGTCTGGGGCTCTTACTCGCGGGAGGCGCTGGATTCTGGCTGTTTAAGGCTGCAGGGTTTGAGGGGTTTTCAGCAGGAATCGCTGCTGAGGCCGTCTTGGTGGTGATTGTTGTGGGCTGGACAGGCTCTTACCTCTTCAGGGTTGTGACTGGTCAGATGACGTATATGCAGCAGCGACGTCGCTACCGAAAGGAGTACGACCAACTCACAACCGATCAGCTTCAGGCACGTTTTGATGCCTTGAGTCCGGATGAGCAGCAAGCCCTGCTGGCCTCTCTCAATTTGGATGAGTCTGAATCGGAACAGACCTCAGAACCGTAGGCTCCGTTAATCAGACCCTCTGCTTTTTGTGACGGATCAACTTTCGAGGATTGAAGCGGTTTTCTCCCGAACGGCTCAGGAACAACGCATGGCATTGATGCCATTCTTGATGGCAGGAGATCCAGACTTGAGCACAACGGCTGAAGTGCTGTTGAGCCTTCAAGCCAATGGTGCTGACATTGTTGAGCTTGGCATCCCCTATACGGATCCATTGGCTGATGGGCCTGTGATTCAGGCTGCTGCCTATCGGGCTTTAGAGCAAAAAACCACGCCAGCGAAAGTGATCGAGATGCTGGCTGGCTTGAAAGGTCAGCTCAGCATGCCTGTGATTCTGTTTACGTACACCAACCCGCTCCTCAATCGGGGACCAGAGCGTTTTTTTGCGGAAGCGGCTGCTGCTGGCGCTGCAGGATTAGTGGTGCCCGATCTTCCCTTAGAGGAAGCCGAGAGATTGTCGCCTTTGGCGGCAACGTTTGGATTGGATTTGGTGTTATTGGTCGCACCAACAACACCACAAAATCGTATGCAGAGGATTGCTGAATCCAGCCGTGGATTCACCTACTTGGTGAGTGTGACCGGTGTGACTGGAGAGCGCGTCAAGCTCCAAGATCGTGTGGCCTCTTTGGTGAGCGATTTAAAGGCCTGCAATAGCGGTCCAGTGGCTGTCGGGTTTGGGATTTCAGGTCCTGAACAAGTTTTGCAAGTGAAACAATGGGGAGCTGATGGTGCAATTGTTGGCAGTGCTCTTGTTAAACGAATCGCCGCTGCAGCGCCCGGGAAAGTTGCATTAGAGGCTGGAGAGTTTTGCAGGCAACTCAGGGATGCTGCTGGATGATGATTTTTCTGGCTGATAAAAATATTTATCGCAACTGAATCGAATCGCAACCTACTTGGCGCAATCGCAAACAGCGATTCCATGAAAATTCAATGTAAATTCAATTTAAATTCATTGAATACAACTGATTTGTGCGCCTCGAAGATGTCATCCTATTATCAATAATAACTAGATGGTGGATGGACTAATGGCACGCTTCGTTCTATGGGGAACCTATTGCGAGGGCGCACTTCAAAAGCGTGAGCCTTTTCGAGACGAGCATCTTGCTGGACTGCGAGTGCTTAAAGAGCAGGGAACCTTAATCACGCTGGGTCCTACAGAAGGCAGCACGCACGTGTTTGCGATTTTTGAATCAGACAGCAAGGACAGCGTTTGTGCCCTGCTTGAACAAGACGTGTATTGGCGCGAAGGAATTTGGACTCAGCTCGATGTTTATCCCTGGATCCAGGCATTTTGAGCTTGTTGCCAAACCCATTCGGCCACAATCACATCTCCGCCCTCACCAAGGGCGTCGGCGTAACCACTCATTTGTCCGATTCCTTCTCGGGCGACTTGCGCGATGGCTTCACTGCTATCAATTCCACGCTTGCTTAAAGCTTTGATCTTGAGTGTGCGCCCGCGACGAATAATGTTTTCGCCATTGGGGTGGCAACTAGCACAATTATTTTGAAATAACGAGGCTCCGGACTCCACGGCAAGTGCAGTCGATGGCCACAAGAGCAGCACGGCCAGCAGGATGGATGAGAGGAGTCGAATCATGTTCACAGATGGCCATACAGCCATAGTTTGCTGCCTTGTTTACTGCCGTGCTGATGCCTGTCTCGATTGTTGGCAGGATTAGAAGAATCACGGACGTTCCAGTTGGCCGAAAAGGATCTTCAGCGATTCCTGCAGAAGGTGAATCATCTGAATGGCTTGGTTCAGTCCCTGCACGAGCATCCTGAGCGCCGTCAGCAGCTCGCCGCTTGTGATGATCACAACTCAGTCGTTGAGCTTGCCCGTTCCTGGGGGTTTGAGATCGCTCGGCGATGGGGCGATGGAGAGGAGGCGGCCATGGATCGGCCTGCGAACAACTTGTTGCTTAGCCAGGAGTTACAGCCTGGAGAGGAGCAAGAGCGGATGCTTTGCCAAGGTCCTGGCTGGCGATTGATGCGGATCGAGTCTTGTGCGGCTTCTAGCCCCGAAGACTTCTGGTACGACCAGGCTGAAAACGAGTGGCTGACCCTGATGCGTGGCAGTGCCAGGCTGCAATTCAAGGATCCAGATGAATGTCTTGACCTCAGCGTGGGGGATCAGCTCTTGATTCCAGCCCATCGTCGTCACCGCCTGGAGCGGACAGATCCGAGCCCTGGGACTCTATGGCTCGCTCTGTATTGGTCTGCGGGTTCCAGTCCTCCAGTCTTGCCGCTGGATAGAGAGGGCTTGAGCGTTTGACCAGCCAGTAGGAGCCGGCCAGGGCAATCGAAGCGATCCCTAGCCCAATGAGGAGTTGTGGTTTGTTTTCAGATCCTGCCGGTAAAACAATGACTTTTCTGGCAACAGCCGTGAGAGCTGTTACTAGAACAAGTTCAATCTGAATGACATGTTTCCTCAGGTAGCTCGTGACGTTCTGAAGGACTTCCAGGGCAATCAGGACGGTGAGCAGATCTCCAAGAATTTTGATCAGCCCATCACCCAACCAATAGGAATTTCGATCGGTGTAAATCAGCGCAAGACTGACCCGAATGGTGAGTTGGATCAGGGCCGCCACAATCACCACGGATGTGATAACCGTGAGCAGCTTGGCTACTTGTTGCTCTGCGGAGTCGACGAGCAGCAGGAAGGATCGACGCTTACGACGGGCCTGAGGCACGGCTGGTTAGTTGGTGAATGGGTTGTAGTAAGGCTTGGCAGGGGTGGTTCCTGCGGGGTTTTCGATCTTGGTGTTACAGGTGATCGATCCATCGTCTCCCGTCACGCAATCGGTAGGCACCACGGTGCTGCCTTGCCCTGAGCGGCTGTTGGGTCCGAGCAGCCATGTCTCTGATTGAGCCTGCGCGATTTGGGGAGCCACAACAAAGAGACCAGCACCAGCCATGAGTCCGACGCTGAAGACGAGGGAAGCGGATAAACGCAAGGCAGGAAGGCATCTGATACCACTTTGCCTGCGATCTCGTTCAGTTGCCGCGATCGTCGCGGATTTCGCGCAGAAGAAGATCGAGTTGGCCAAATGGATCCGTGTCCGTCGTTAAGTCTCCTGCGGAACCGCTGGCATGGGCCGGAGCATTGTTGATCCAATCGGCTTCGATGCTGCAGAGCTTTGCCGCGAGACGGGGAAGTCCTCCGAGGCGGTGCTCCCGCTCAAGCACTTCCATCAGAGCGGGCATGCGCGTTGAGGTTGCTCGGAGGCTCCTGCGAAGGTCGGCTTGGGTTCGACCCTGCTGTTTCAGCCAATCCTTAAGAACGATGGCCAGTTCTTCCTCGACCTCGGCAGACCAGGAATTCATGAGCGACCGAGGGGGAACCATCGGTCCAGTCTGCGTTGTGCCCGTAGACGGATGTCGGGTGTGATGTGTTTGCTGCAGAGACCGATCACGGCGGTCAAGGCAACGAGGTCATCGCTAAATCCCGCGACAGGTAGGAAGTCGGGGATGAGATCGGTTGGTATGAGCAGGTAGGTCAGCGCTGCCAGCATGGTGAGCCTGGCTTGAGCCGGCGTGGACGCATCGAGCACCATCTCCAGCGCTTCAAGGGCCGGGGCTGCAATCGTTCTTCCTGCGCGCCTGAGTAGACGTTGAAAAACTCCCTCATCAATGACGGAGCTGTCAATCACATCCGCTTCAAAAATGGGTTCCGTGAAAGAGGAGGCATCAGTCATGAACGATTTAGCGTTGGTTGGGCATGACACATCCACTATCACCGAATTCGCCGGATTTTCAGTGGGCGGGTTCCACCAAGCCATGTTGAATGCTGGTTTTACGCAGTTTGCGTAAAGCTCTTTGCACCACCTGGCGGCAGTACTCCCTGCTGCAGTTCATCTGTCGGGCCACTTCGGCAAGGGTGCGCCACTCGTGGCTTCCATCAAGCCCAAACCGCAGCATGACGATGGTTCTCTCCTTGGGAGTCAGGTTCGAATTGTCGAGCAGCTTCCAAGCGGAGTCCGTCCGCTCGGCGATTTCGGCCCGCTCCATGGGTGGGATTTCGTCACTTGGTAAGACATCCACCAATTCAGATGGATCCGATTTCGACTTCACCACACCCTGAAGGCTCACGGTGACGCTGCGCAGTTCACAGCCCAGTAAGTCTTCAACTTCGCTGATCGGTAATTTCATGCTCTCGGCCAATTGCTCCGCCGATGGGGCAAGACCATTGCTCTGCATCAAACGCGCTTTGGCTGCGCGTAATTTCGTTAGTTTTTCATTGACATTCACAGGAATGCGAATGGTTCTGCTTTGGGTCGACAGGGCGCGGTTCAAACCTTGACGAATCCACCAGTAGGCGTAGGTAGAAAAACGATGACCTCGGGTGGGGTCGTATTTTTCCACCGCTCTGGTGAGCCCGAGCGTGCCCTCTTGGATGAGGTCAAGAAGGTCCAGTCCCTTGCCTTGATAACGCTTCGCAAGATTGACAACCAACCTCAAATTGGCCGTAATCATTTGATTTTTCGCCTTTTCTCCTCGCTTGATCGTGCGCTTCTCCTCGTCGCTGTAAACGCATGCATCACCTTCGCCACCTGCCATTGTGCAGCGCTCAGTCAGAGCTGCCATGGCTTGAACCTTCCGGCCCAGGGTTAATTCCTGCTCAGGCGTCAGCAGTTGATGCCGACCGATTTCGCCGAGAAAAGCACTCAGAGAACTCACCATCTGTGACTCCTGGTTTTCTTGAACTTAGGGCGGAAGTCTTTCTAATCAGATTGCGTAATAAAGACTGCGGAATTTATGTTTACACCCTAATTAATGTTTTTATCGTTATTCATTATTGCTCCATGATTTCTTTTTGTTGCGCGTCAGTCAGAGGCCGGTAGAGGGGCCTGACCCTGGCGAGTGTGGCTAGCCAGCAGCTACGGTCAGCCCCACTGAATCCCTCGTTATGCCGCTGGCCACTTTGCTGACTCCAGAGATTGCTAAAAGCGCTGGTGTGGCCTATGTGCACTACCTGAGCTTCATGCTCTGTTTCGCCGCTCTGGTCGTGGAGCGGCGTCTCTTGCGTCCGGATCCGGATCGTCGGGCAGCCACGGCCATGGTGATCACCGACATCATCTATGGGATCGCCGCATTGGCACTGCTGATCAGTGGCATTTTTCGTGTCCTGTATTTCGGGCAAGGCAGCGAGTTCTATACGACGAACCCCCTGTTTTGGTGGAAGGTCGGTTTGTACCTATCTGTGGGTGCCTTGTCCTTGTACCCAACGGTGACCTACATCCTTTGGGCGATTCCCTTGCGTAAAGGCGAACTGCCCAAGGTGTCCGAGGCGCTGGCTACCCGCCTGGGCTGGATTGTCAACATTGAGCTGGCTGGATTCGCCCTGGTGCCCTTGTTGGCAACGCTGATGGCTCGTGGAGTTGGACTTCCGGCGACCTGATTTGACGCATGCAAGTTGACCCCTGTCCTCCAGTTCAGGCTCAGCAGATCAGGACCGATCCTTTGCGACGTAGTGATCTGACGAATGCCCCAGGGTATGGATCCAGATTGGCGATTAGCGATTCTGGATTCCCCGTTCTGCCGCGCTGGTGCGTCTGGGTTCAGCCAGCCAAAGGGGCTGAGCCCAATCGCTGGGAGCGGCGATGGTTCGGTGCGATCGATCGCGCTCTCGATGAGTGGTCTGCGGTTTTGCCGATCATCCGGGTTGAAGACTCTGAGCGGGCTCATGTCCGGATCGAACGACGCAGGCCGCCCCGGCGACGCCTTGCTGATGGATGGCGAGCCAGCAATGGCAGAAGTGTGCTTCAGGTGTTGGAGGTGCAACGGCAGGGGGTATGGCGTCTTGAGCCGAACGTCACCGTGATGGTTTCCCCTGAGTTGAGAGCCGAGTCTCAACAGGCCACCGCGCTTCATGAGTTGGGTCACGCCTTCGGACTTTGGGCCCATAGCCAGGTTCCCAGTGATGCGATGGCTCCCGTACAAGGAGCCTCCCCGGTGTTGAAGCTGTCGCCGCGGGATCAGCTCACCCTGGAGTGGATGCGACAGCAGCCGAGTGACTTTGGGGTGCCCATGCCAGCGCCGCCCTAAGAACGCCTGGGTGCTCCACGGCGATTGGCCAGAACGGTCTGGACGTCTCGCCAACTGACGTTGTGGTGGGCCAAAGCAACCTGGAGGTGAAAAATTAAATCAGCGGCTTCCCCTGCGATTTCGCTGGCGTTGTTGTCTTTGCATGCCATCACAAATTCTGCGCTTTCTTCACCGATTTTTTTGAGGATCCGATTGTCACCCCCTTCCAGCAATCGATTGGTGTAACTGCCTTCTTCTGGGCAATTGCGGCGATCTTCAATCACTCGCATCAATTCGGTGCAGGCATCGGCTGGAGGGGCTGCGGCCTCGTCTCCTCCTTGGCTAGGCACGGGACCATCGTCGTAAAAACAGCTGCGTGCCCCTGTGTGACAGGCCACATCGCCGGCTTGTTCGATGGTGAGAAGGAGCACATCGGCGTCGCAGTCGTAGCGAAAGCCCTTGAGACGTTGGATGTGACCACTGGTCGCTCCCTTGTGCCACATCTCTTGTCGAGAACGACTCCAGTAGTGCACTTCACCGGTGCTCAACGTGAGCTCCAGAGCGGCACGATTCATCCAGGCCTGCATGAGGATGGCCCCATCGAGCCAGTCTTGAGCGATCGCAGGAATTAGCCCCTTGTCGTTGAAGCGGAGTTCGTCAATGAAGGCGACATCAGCAGCTGGCATCGGGACTCGGTGCATGTAGATGTAGACATGGTCAATTCTCCCGCAGTGTGCTCCCTCTTCCGCGCTGATGTTTCTGCCTCCCGCCGGCTTCACCTGCAGCAAGCATTTCGAGGGGTATCCCTGTTGTCATAGGCAATGGCAACACTCTGGCCATTGTCATTTTGTTCATGGCTACAGCCGAAGCTTCACGTTTTGGTTTGCTGCCAAGCAGCTTGATGCGTGTGGCTTTGTGGTGGATTTCTCAAGCTTGCGTCCCTTAGAGAAACAGTTGAGGGATCAGTTTGATCACACTTTTTTGGTCAATGATGATGATCCCTTGCTTGAACAGTGGCAATCTCTGCATGAGCAGGGAGCCTTAGATCTTCGCGTGATGAAAAATGTGGGAATGGAGAATACAGCCCAGCTTTTGTGGAACTGGGCTAATGAACACTTGAGAGAACGTGATCTTGGCCGAACTTGTTGTTGGAAAGTAGAAGCAAGAGAGAATATTAGTAATGAGGCGACATATTCTTTAGTACCTCACTGGTTTATTCCTACAAACTTGGAGGATTAGCTTTCGGATTCGAGCTGGGGTAATTAACGGTCTGAACTGTATTGACAGTGCTATGGGCGGTTGATCCTGCACGAAGTGGATGCTTGGTTGATTGCTTGATCTTGATGCGCACTGGGAAGCGTTGTGGAACTTTGACCCAATTGCCTGTGGCATTTTGAGGTGGGAGAAGGGAGTAATAAGCACCGCTTCCTGAACTGATGTTGATGACAGTCCCATCAAACGTCTTGCCTGGATACATATCAAGTTTGATGGATGCTTTCATCCCAGGGCGGATCCGATGAATTTGTGATTCCTTGTAGTTTGCATCAACCCACCAATGACTATTATCAACGATTTGGAATAGAGCTTGTCCAGGCTTCACATACTGCCCCGTCCTGATCGTGAATTTGTTGCTGATAAATCCATCGAATGGAGCATAATATTTTGCATAGTTGAAATTAATTTTTGCAGTACCTAGCTCACTTGAATTGGCCTCGATTAATGACTTCTGTTCTAGAAGCTTTTGTGAAATTCTCTGTATCTCTGCTTTTGCCCTAGTGACATTTGCATCAGCTTCAATGGTCGAGGCTTGAAGCTCCTGCTCTTTCTCTAAGGAGACAACATCCTTCTCTAAAAGGAAGGCATAACGTTTTTGATTTAAACCAACAAGCCAACGAGAAGCATTTTTGCTTTTGAGATCGTCTTTTGCTTTTTGAAGTTCTTGAAGCATGCTATTTAAATTTTTTTTGCTGGCTTCAAGTTTGCTTGTTTTTTGGTCGACAATGACCTGAAAAGAATCAGGAACAATTTCGTAAATAAGTTCTCCTTTTTTAACAAACTGATTAGGCTGAATATGGATATTTTTGATATAACCAGCTACATAGGGTGCCACAGTGACGGTATATGCGTGAACGTAAGCATCTGGAGTATTGGGATAATAATGACCATAAACGAAAAAGCCTGTTAGTCCAAGCGTTGTAATTCCTCCAAGGACTCCGCCGGCGAGAATGAGCTTGCGATTTTTGTTGTCCATCGCATCCTTCTCTGTCATAGCTTGAATGCGGGTAAGCCCGAATTGAATAATTTAAACCTTCTTTTTATTCTACCGCGATTTTACGATCTGTCTTGACTCTCTCTATGTAAGAAAGGAAGGATTCCAAAGCAGATCAGAAGACAGCCTGTAAGTGTTGCCTGGTTGATATAAGACACAACTGCAGCTTGCTGAGCGATTGAGTGATTAATGATCTCAAGTGACGCTTGACTCCAATCTTGTGCATGAACCCCATTGATGATCTGATTGTTGAGGGGAGATTGAAAGGTCTCGAGCTCGATGTTTGTTTGACTAATGTTGCCACGAAATCTTTCCCAGCTCCCTTGAGTAGATACGGTGTCAATGCCACCACTAAGGGCACCACCAAAAACTTTTGCTAGGTTGCCACCAAACAAGGTAATTGAGCTGGCTGTTGTTGCAAGTTCGGCTGGGATCGTGGCAAAAGCCATCAAGAATTCATGAAAGAAAAAGCCAAAAGATATTCCAAGTAGGATTAATTGAATTGTGATGGTTTGATTGGATTGTGCAGATGATGTCTGTGCCATCCATAAGGAGGTTAAGCCGAATCCAATAACCCCCAGGCTTGACATGACTCGTCTCGACTTAACTGTTCTCGCAAGGTAGTGAATGTTAATACCTGGAGCAAAGATATAGATTGTGATTGTTGATGCTGCTGAAAATAAGAAAAATGGCCCTGAATAAGTAGCAATTGTGTTGTGGGTTACACTAATCATGAATTCGGGAACAATTGCAAAGATCAGATATACCGAAAAAAGGATGACCGAAATATTGATGCTACTGATAACAAAGTTAATATCAGAGAAAACCTTTGGGTTAAGTAGGGGGGGTGAGCTACTGAAGCGAATAAAAAATAAGATGAGACCAATAATTGAGATTGCCAACAAGAAAACATACGTCTTGCTTTGGAACCATTCATGCTGATTGCCGTAGATCAAAGAAATGCTAAATGTGCCGAATCCAGCGCTGCATAGGATGAATGTTATCCAGTCTAGTGATGCATTCTCGTCACCCTGGTCTTTTGGAAGATATCGAAGAATAAGAAACCAAGATATGAATTGAATCAGCGCCAAGCTCGCGTAAATGATACGCCAACTGAAGTACCAAGATATTGCTCCTCCATAAGCAACGCCAATCGTTGCAGAAAATGCAAATGTAACGACAAAAAGTCCTTTCCCAATATCACTTTGCTGTTTCCCAATTCCACCATTGAGAAATCCCCCTGCTAAGCCGCCACAAACTGCTGCTCCAGCTCCTTGTACAATTCGAGAGATGATTAAAGCCAGGCTATCTGTAGCTATGGCAGCTCCTACAAGCCCGATAATAAAAACGACTGGTCCATAGGTTGCCATTGTTTTTCTGCCAAACTTTTTAGTTAAATTTCCAACGAATATCATTACCAATGACATTGGTATTAAGAATGCATTCATGTACCAAAGACTGTGATATGGCGTTCCTCCTAAATAACCTCTTGCGTAATTGTGGGCAGGAACGCCAATGGCCCCTGCGATCGCGTAACAAAACAGCATCGCCATGAATGCTCCTGTTAGTACGCCTCTGTTGGTCAGGAAAAATGATGGATGGAATTTTTGCATTGTTTTTTGTCCTAACTTTTGCGAGCTTCTCTGCCTGCTTTCCCTTCACGGTGTAGAAACGGGAGTAAACCGAATGCTAGGAGAAGCCAGCCCGTTAAAGTGGCCGTATTGATATATGTAATGACTTCTGCTTGTTGTGAAATTGCATGGTTGATAATTTCTAATGATGCCTGTGACCAAGATCCCCCTTCAATTCCCTGTTGTACATGATTTTGTAAAGGCAATTGAAAGTCGGCAATTGCTTCCTGACTGACGCCAACTTCCATACGAAAACGTTCCCAGCTCCCCTGGCTTGAGGCTGTGCTGATAGCCCCGCTCAAACCACCGGATAGAGATTTGGCGATATTGGTTCCGAAGAAGTTGACGGCGCTTGCGGTGGTGGTTAATTCCGCTGGCATGGTCGCAAAACACATTAAAAGTTCATTGAGGATCAGTCCAAAACTAATTCCAAGCAGACTCAATTGTATGGTTAGATTATCATTGCTCTGCATTGCACTGGTTTGAGCCATCCATAGGGCTGTTAGTCCAAATCCAAACACTCCGATGCTTGAAGAGATTTTTCTTTGTGTTATGTTGCTTCCTATTGCATGGGGGTTGATCCCTGGTGCAAACAAGAATGTTGTTGCAACACAAGCAAGGCTGAAACAACTAAATGGGCCTGCGTATGTTCCTACCGTATTCCCAACCACTTTAATCATAAATGTAGGAACGATGTTGAAGACAAGAAATACGGCAAATAAAATCAGAGTTAAGTTGGCCGTACTGATGCAGAAGTTGATGTCTTGAAAGACCTTGGGGTTGAGTAAAGGGGGTGCACTTGATAGCCGAACAAAGAAAAGGATGATGCTGATGAGGGAGACACTAAGTTGAATGCAGTAAAAAGGACTTTGAAACCACTCATGTTGATTGCCCCAGGCTAAGGACAAACTAAATAAGCCAAACCCGCTACAGATCAGAGTGAAGGTCAGCCAGTCAATCGTCACTGAAGGGTCGCTTGGTGTTTTTGGTAAATACCGATAGATCAGCAACCAGGCAACGCCAAGACAGATACCGAAGAACGCATATACAATTCGCCAGCTCAAATACCAAGTTGTATAGGCTGAAATGGCGATCCCTGCTGTAGCACCAAAGGCAAAAACAAGTACAAAGAGCCCCTTCCCTAATTGGCTGTGTTTGCTTCCAATTCCTCCATTCAGCCATCCGCCCCCAACGGCTGCGCAAACCGCCGAACTTAATCCTTGAATGATTCGAAGGAGGATGAAGAGGAGACTTTCTTGCGTTAGGGCGGCACCAATCAGGCTGAGACTAAAAATGGCTGGGCCAATGATGGCTAAGGTTCTCCCCCCATAGCGTTGCCGAAGGTTGCCCACTAACGTAAGCATGAGGGCGCAGGGTATGAGATAGGCATTCATGTACCAAATGCTTTGGTACGGAGTCCCTCCTAAATATCCCCTGGCGTATTCATGGGCTGGAACACCGATGGCACCAATCACGATGAAGGTGAACAGCACCACCATGAAAGCCACGGTGAGGACTCCACGGTTGGTGAAGAGGAACTTTCTGCTTCCCAATTCTGAGAATCGTCTGTGCCAATTTAAGCGTGCTTTTAAAGCAGGCTTAGTTGTTCTTCTTTCACTTTGATTTCTACGCTGCTTCCTTCCTCATAGGCACCTGAGAGAATCGCTTTTGCAATCGGTGTTTCAAGTTCGCGCTGAATGGCGCGTTTGAGGGGCCTCGCACCATAAACCGGGTCATAGCCGGCATTGGCCAACCAGTCGGTCGCCTCTTCGCTGATGTTGAGACCCAGCTTGCGCTCGCTGAGGCGTTGTCGTAACCGCTCCACTTGTAGGGCAACAATGAGGCGCAATTCATCACGACGAAGACTGTGAAAAATGATCGTGTCGTCGATTCGGTTTAGGAATTCTGGGCGGAAGTGGCTGCGGAGCGCATCATTGACCCTGCTTTCCATTTCTTGGTGTTGGTTGTCATCACCTCCTAAATCGAGGATGGATTGACTGCCGATGTTGCTGGTGAGAATCAACACAGCATTGGTGAAATCAACAGTGCGGCCTTGCCCGTCCGTGACGCGCCCATCATCCAGGATTTGGAGCATCACATTGAAGACGTCTGGATGAGCTTTTTCCACTTCATCAAACAAGATCACCGCGTATGGTCTGCGCCGTATCGCTTCTGTGAGCTGTCCCCCAGCCTCATATCCCACATATCCGGGAGGTGCACCGATTAATCGGCTCACCGTATGTTTCTCCATGTATTCCGACATGTCGATGCGCACCAAGGCGTCTTCGCTATCAAACAGTTGGGCTGCCAAGGCTTTTGACAACTCTGTTTTGCCTACACCGGTGGGGCCCAAAAATAAAAAACTAGCGATGGGTTGATTTGGATCGCTGAGCCCGGCTCTGGATCGCTGGATGGCGTCGGCTACTGCCGTGACGGCCTGGTCTTGCCCCACAACGCGTTCATGCAGTTGGTCCTCAAGTTTGAGTAGTTTTTCCATCTCAGACTGCACAAGCTTGGCGACGGGAATGCCTGTCCACTTCGCAATCACCTCGGCGATGTCGTCTTCGCTGACCTCTTCTCTCAGCAGTGATTTTTCTGCCGTCTCATCGGTTGCTGCCAGCGCCTGTTCCTGGGTTAGCAGTTGTTTTTGAAGCCCAGCCAGCGTTCCGTATTCCAGCTCTGCTGCTTTATTGAGGTCATAACTACGTTTGGCCTGCTCCACTTGCAGCTGCACGCGTTCGATGTCTTCTTTCAGAGCAGAGAGTTCATCAATGGCACCTTTTTCTTGCTGCCATTGAGCATTGAGGGTGCTTTGCTGTTCGGATAATTCAGCAAGTTCTCGTTCTAATCGTTGAAGCCGTTCTTGACTGGCCGCATCCGACTCCCGTCCGAGCGAGAGCTTCTCCATTTCCAACTGCAGGATTTTGCGATCGATCTCGTCGATCTCTTCTGGCTTGGAGGTGATCTCCATCTTGAGCCTGGCGGCTGATTCATCCACAAGGTCGATCGCTTTGTCTGGAAGGAAGCGATCAGCGATGTAGCGACTACTCAAAACGGCAGCTGCGACCAGGGCGCTGTCGGCAATGCGGACGCCGTGGTGCACCTCATAGCGCTCTTTCAGTCCTCTCAAAATTGAAATGGTGTCTTCCACCGTGGGTTGATCGACCATGACTTGCTGAAAGCGACGCTCGAGAGCGGGGTCTTTCTCAATGTGTTGTCTGTGCTCGTCCAGGGTGGTGGCTCCGATGCAGCGCAGTTCACCTCGGGCCAGCATGGGCTTCAACAGGTTGCTGGCGTCCATGGCACCACCGGTGGCACCTGCACCCACCACGGTGTGGATTTCATCGATGAACAACACAATTTGCCCTTCGGAGTTGGTGACCTCCTTGAGCACGGCTTTGAGTCGTTCCTCAAATTCACCGCGATATTTGGCTCCAGCGATCAGTGCTCCCATATCGAGGGCGATCAACTGACGATTTTGTAAGGCTTGAGGCACGTCCCCATTGACGATGCGTTGGGCAAGCCCTTCCACAATCGCTGTCTTGCCGACCCCTGGTTCACCGATCAGGACCGGGTTGTTTTTGGTGCGTCGGCTGAGGATTTGAATCGTTCTGCGGATTTCTTCATCACGACCAATCACCGGATCGAGCTTGCCGTCTCGGGCAGCGCTCGTGAGATCTCGACCATATTTTTCAAGAGATTCGTAGGTTCCCTCAGGGTTTTGGTCGGTCACTTTCTGACTGCCACGCACGGCATTAATGGCGGTTTTTAAACGAGAGCTATCGGTGCCAGCTTGGCTAAAAAGCTGACGGCCACAGCGACCATCGTCGGCGAGGGCCAGCAGCAGATGCTCGATGGAAATAAAGCTATCGCCAAAACTTTGCTTCAGCGTTTCAGCGCGATCGAGCAGGGCATTGAGACCTTTGCCTAGAAAGACTGAGTCGGGGGCATTGGTGAGGGATGGTTGCTGACTGAGATAGGTGTCTACGGCCGTTTGTAGAGCGGGTGGAGACACCCCAGCCTTATCGAGGATCCGGCCTGCCAAACCTTCTTGGTCCAGCAAAGCCCTCAACAGGTGCTCACTTTCAAGGTGTTGATGCCGACGGTTTTGGGCCAGCTGCTGGGCTGACATGATCGCGGACCAAGCTTTTTCGGTAAATAGTTCAGCAGTGGGTTGCATGGTGATTTCTACGTTTTATTGCTTGGAACCGTATGTGGATCTTTTGCATTTGTAGAGCGGAGAACCGATCCGGCTCGGTCGGTCTTTGCGCCACCATGCGGTATCCCGACCTGCACTTGTAGGGTCGGCCGATCCTCAACGTTGAATGGGAGATAGGGATGGCAACAGATTCAGCTTTGGTCAAGGCTTTGGTGGAGCGTGTCCATGCCGTGTATGGAGCCGAGTTGAGTGATGTGGAGCGCAAGTGCTGGACCGTGGTGCATGAACATCACCATGGCGCCATGCCTACGGAATACGACATCCGCGAGATTGACGAGGATCTGTATCTTGCCGTGTTGGAGGCCGTTCGAAAGTGACATCAAGGCTCGTCAAGCACTGAATGGAAAGGGGCCTCAAGACAAGACGTTCCACCAACACACGCCATGCATGGCCTTGTTCATCACCATGCATGGCTGGCGTGGGCATTATTTGGTCTAAACCTAATCCTCAATAGCTTTCTAAGCCCTGTCCTTGGTAAGACTGATGGCAATATCTGTAAGAATAATAGTCGTGCAAGCATTGTGATTGATTGTGCTAGCTCTTAATTGTGCATAGTAATCTTCCCGAATAGTGTTGATTCTTTTGGTAGAGATACGCCAAAATCTTGAAAATAATTCCTTTGCTTCTGGTTTCTGTGGGTGGCCTTGATGGATGTTTTAGTTGCTTTAATGTCTGGAAATGAATCGAGTTTGTGGCGGAATCGGGCTCTGCTTTTTTGTGGCAAGATAAATAAAACTCCTAAAGCATCTTTAGGAAAGAAATTTGAAATGCGTTTTAAAGCCTTTCTGCGATTAGCATTGGTTTAGAGAAGCGCCATGGGTCAGGAATTGGCGTAAGAATTTTGTACTGAATCATGAGTGATTCTCTGCAATTTTTGTCCAATCGTATTGAGTGAATCAGTGATGAATGCTTTTGATTTATCGATAAATCGTTTACTTTTAAGGCATCGTGAAGGCTGAGTTTCTATTTGATTGGCTAGTGATAAAGCTGAAATTGGAAATTGGTTGATGGATAAGAGTGGTGCTTTGAGTGAAAATGTTGGTTGAGCCAGCCAGTAGACGTACGATTTTCGTCTTATTGCTAGAATGGCCATACTTCAGGCTTTCCTCAGGGTTTGCATGTTTAGGCATCTGTTCTGTTGTCAGGGGTAAGCCGTTTGGCTAGGCTGAATGCACAGGTGAAGTAAGAATTTCCTTTTAGCTCCCTTTGCGTAATAGCTCTTAAAAGAGTCATGGCTTCCTCTCTTCTCCCACGGCTTGAGTCCTCGCCAGACGCGTCGCCATTGGTGGTGACCGATACAAGTGATTTGGCTGATACTCCGCTTCAAAGCACGGTTAGCGAATTCTCTATAGAGAGGCAAGCTGGCGATCAGCTTGAATCAACAGCAAGTTCATCTGATTACGAAGACGAGGTTGCACACTCTGGAGAGGTTCTTCCTTGGGGTGTTTCAGCTTCCTGGAATGGCACAGATTATTCGGTTAACGGAGATTTTGCGGCAGATAAATATGCCTTTGTGATTGATTCTGGTGTTTCTAACTCAACTGGGGATCTTAATATTCATCAAACGTGGTCAAAGAGTTGGGTTGTTGGTGAAACATGGTCAGATGATCTGAATGGCCATGGAACTCATGTTGCAGGAACGATTGCTGCGAAAGCGAATGGATTTGGGGTTGTTGGTGTTGCGCCGGGTGCAACGGTCATTGCATTGCAGGTTTTGGATCAATATGGTTATGGCTATTTGTCTGATGTTAATGCTGCTATCAACTATGCCGTTGGCGTGATTGAAGACAATAGTCTAAGCCTGTCTGATTCTGTTATCAATCTTAGTCTTGGAGGAAGTTATAGTGAGTCTGTGGATTCCACTGTAAAGGAAGCTGCCGAAAAGGGCATTCGCTTTTCAATTGCTGCAGGGAATTCTGGATCAGATGTAGATGGTTACTCGCCTGCATCTGCTGGAGATCATGCAAATGTCTTCACTGTTTCTGCGGTTAATAATAAGAATGATATGGCGTCTTTCTCTAATTGGGATGATCCACTTGGAGGAGATGATGTTGATTTTTCAGCACCTGGGGTCAACGTTCTTTCTCTTACTCCCAGTGGCGGAACCGTAAGTTGGAATGGAACTTCAATGGCGGCGCCCCATGTGGCTGGCCTGTTGCTTCTTGATGAAGGGATCAAGGCAGGGGAGATTGGAAATCCCAATGCTGGTGGTTATGCAGATCCACTTGCTGTGATTGCGGCGCCCACGCCAACACCTGCGCCAAGCCCAACTCCCACACCTACTCCAACCCCCACGCCAACGCCAACTCCTGCTCCCACACCAGAACTAAAACCAACGCCAACACCTGCGCCAACGCCAACACCTATTCCAAGTCCAACGCCAACACCTGCGCCAAGTCCATCTCCATCTCCAAGTCCAAGTCCAAGTCCAAGTCCATCTCCAGAGCCTTCTCCAGAACCTTCCCCTGAGCCTGAAAGCAATCAACAGGTTGATGAATTTGTGCAGCTTAGTGATGGTGATGACTCACTCACCGGCCAGTCAGACTTCAAGATTCGGATGATGGGAGGTAATGATTATCTCGAAGTTGTCGGTGGAACAGACAATTTTGCTAACGGTAATTTAGGCGAAGACACCATAATTTTGAGAGGAGGAAAGGGTGAGTATCTAGGGGGTAAGGATAGTGACACGATTGAAGTCTTTGCTGCCGATGCAGGCAGTTCTGTGAACGGAAACCTTGGTGATGATTATGTGACGGGTTTTGTTATCGGTGTTTCTTATAGGGGTGGTAAAAACAATGATGTCATGGCAGTTAGTCAAGGCGATGTTTGGGGTGACAAAGACGCTGACACGTTCGTTGGAGTTGCTGGTGATGGATATGCTGTGATTCAGGATTACACCATTGGAGAAGATCTCGTTGAGATTGAGATGGATGGAAGTTGGAGCAGCGTTGATAATGGTCTGATGTTTACGACCGACTCAGGAGATCAAATCATGCTGCTTGTTGGCATTGATGATGTTGATCAAATAACTTTTTCGTGATTTCTTTTTAAGAGTACCGGTCGTCTTCTTCCTGTTTGTTGTTCTAATCGCTTTGGATTGTAGCCTCAGCCTATGTTTGTGGCTTGGTTGTCATGATGTCATCGTTTTCAGGTTGATGACTTGGGGTGTCCGGATGGATAACCATTTAAAGCATTCGTCTTTTTGTCGCTTTCGAAGAATTCGTGCCATCGGCTGAGTGCTTCTTGGCGTTGACCAATGGGGCGAGCTGCCATGATCAGTCCTGCTTCCACAAGTGCACCGGAGCCGGCTTCAGGCATGTCTAAGCGCACTTGCTGAAGGGCTTCGTCATGTTCGGTTCTCCAGGCCTCGCCATTGTTTTGATATTCCTCCCAGGCCTGCGCGTAGGTCATCTCGCTTGGGCTTGGGCGGTTTTGGATGTCAGTCATTTCTTTCCTTCTGGTTTCACGAAGCCAACCTATCTCAATAATTGCCTAGAAAAAGTTTTTGGCATCGAGCTTTCGTCTATTGCATGTCTGATAATGTGCATTTGCATGGATTATTTGTGGTTGGAGCATGCATCGCTTGATAGGAATGTTTTGTTTTTGACTCTTCAAGTGTATGTCTATGAGGTAATGATTTAGTCATGATTGTTTGTGTTGTCGAGGTTGTCTCTTGGCTTGTTGGTTCGTAGCTTTTGATGGGTTTTTTGACCCCAACAAATACTTCCTATCTTTTTTGCTTCAAGGATTGTGCTGTTGAGCCTGTTTCTACGCTCTTAGGCATCCTCCGAAGCTTGGCTCTGAAATGGATGCTGCTTCTTAGGTGGGTGGAGATGGATGCCTTTGATGGAAGAATCTATTAGCGTGAGGATACCGTGGTTGATTTCAATGAATCCTAAACAGGTTGGAGCTCTTCGCCGAGCTGGTATTTATTTTGTTGTTGGCTATGGAGGCTTGGTTCTCGTTAACAACAGCGGACTGGAGCTAGACAATATGTGGGTTGCTTACCTGCCGATGTTTATTGCCGTTTATTTTTTCTCACGTTGGGCAGATGCCAAGATTGCGAGTCGCTCAAGCAATCAATCAAAGGATTGAATTTGCGGTGTTGCTTAGTGGTGGCAGGCTGCTTTAAAGCGGTTGGAACGGCTGGTGGCCGCATGCTTGGTTTTGCGGCCTGAAACGCGTTGACGCCAGCTACGGAAGGATCCTGGTTTTAAGGTTTGTCGCATCAAGCTGATCACATCTTTCTCCATGAGACCAAACTGATATTCAATCGCCTCGAAGGGTGTGCGATCTTCCCAGGCCATCTCAATCACACGATCCAACTGTTCGCTGGTCATTGCATTCGCTTTGATCAACGTCTTGATGTCTTTAATACCTAATGACTCTAAGGCCGAGATTTTTAGGCTGTGACGTGGTGGTTTTGCTGATTATTGGATTGTGCTTTGCTCGAACCACTTGCCGATGGCTTCGGCTTGCGCGTCATGGTTGAGGTCGTCCAAGCACAAGGCAAAACCAAGCCGCTTGCCAATCTGAATGATGTCTTGTGTTTCCTTGCAGGCGTTGAGCTCACGCTGAAGAGCGGGACTTCGTTCTGCAGCGTGCAAAAAGTCTTTCCAACCCTCTCGGCTCATCGTTGCCAGCCCTTTTCAGCCTTCAGTTCTACGTAGGCAGCCACATCAATGATGTCTTGTTCACTCAACTTTCCTACAAACGAGGGCATCGCATTTTTTCCGTTTTCAATTTGGTGCTCGATGGCCTCGATGTGATCGTCGCCGTACTCATTGAGATGAGCTTGCAGATCACTTTGACTCAAGGTTCTGGAGGCACTGATCACGTTGCCACCGCCCATATGACAGGCAGCACAATTGGCGGAAAACAGTTGACCACCATGATCGAGGTCAACGGCAGGAGTGCTGGCCGCAAATGCAGGCGAGACTCCCAAGAGGTTGAGGCTGATGCAGAGCATCAAAGCAAACAGGGAAATGGGATTAAGCATCACCATCGGCGTGACTTTCTTAAACCCTATCCATTTCAGGGGACAAAAAAAGAGCCCGGTGCGCATCTGTTAAAACGCTCACCGGACTTGTGTTCAACTGCTGATCTAAACGATCATTCAACGATGACTTTGCCAACCATGCCGGCACCGCGGTGGGGCTCGCAGTAGAAGTCGAAGGTTCCAGCTTCAGTGAAGGTCTCTTCCCATGACTCGCCGGGAGCAAACGCAAGATCGCTGTGGCTCAGTTCGTCATGGCCATCAAACACGGCGTTATGGGGGGCCAGCTTGTTGTTGACAAATTTGACTGTGTCACCCGCTTTGATATTCAGAGTGTTTGGCTCGAAAGCCAGCATTCCGGAATCTGTACCGAGCTTCACTTCAACAGTGGCAGCGTTGGCTGTGCCAACACCTAACCCGAGAACGAGAGCGAAAGCAATCGCGGCTGAGAGGAGAGAACGCAAACGGCTGATCATGAGCTCATAAACACTGCGATCAGTTTAACGCTGTTCAGATGCTTCCACGGTGTGGAAGGCCTGAATCCATCAGAACTGTTTCAAGGTCTGGCCCATGGCTGCGACCTCCGAAGCGTTCAGGCTGGGTGACGGGATCATGAACGAAGTGGCGCTGGTGGATGGAAAAGCGATCCCATGCGTTGATTTCGATCGGAAGAATCTTGATCAAGCCTTCAATCAGCCAGCTCCAAAGCGGGATCCCAGGAGTTCGTGAAACACCTCTCCAGCGGCAGAGGGTGGCAACAGCGTCGTTCACGCTGATCCATGGTTGGCCCATCACAAGTCTGCGGACGGGGCCCTGGCCAGGTTCTGGATTCGGTTGATGAGGCGTGGTCGCCAGGATTCCGCAGATGGCTGCAATGTCAGCCGCATGGATGAAATGAAAGCTGGCATCTGCTCTCAGCCAGCGAGCCAGCCATAACCATTTGCTGGCTTCTGCTAGGCCTTCCGTGAGGTAACTCGTGGGGAAGGGGCTTGTCCCATCCACCCTTCCACCGAAGACCAATGTTGGAAACACGGCCACAATGCGTTCAGCCAAGGGGTGTTGTTCCAGCTCCCTCAAGCATTGCGCCTTGGTTTGGATGTATTCGGTGCCGTAGGCCAGGGCTTCCTGGAGCGGCTGCAACGAACGATCGAGAATGCTGGCGGTAGAGAAGTAGATGATTTGCTCTACGACGGCTGGATTCAGCAGTGCCAGCATCCGCTTGACGGCAACAACATTGACCTGGTGGGCACGTTCCGGATCTCCCCAGGCGGTAGCCGTATGAATCACCCTGGTCACGGTGGAGAGTTCGCTGGCAAATCGGTCTGTTTCTCGAAGATCACCGATTAACAGGCGTACACGCGGTTGATCCGCTGAGATCGCCGAAAGTTTGGCTGGATCACGCAGCCAAAGCAGCAACTCGGCATCAGAATTTTCCAGTAGCCAAGCTGCTGTGTACTGGCCGACGCAACCGCTAGCGCCGGTAATCAGGATTCGTTCGGGTGCCTGGATCAATCAGCCCCCCCGATTCGATCCATGACGGTCTTGCCGGCTTCAAAGAAAGCGCGGCCGTTCTCCTCAGGCGTTCCAGGCAGAATTCCATGGCCCAGGTTCAGGATGTGGCGGCGGCCACGGGCCTTGCGCACGCAATCATCGATGCGATCGCGAATGGCCTCAGGTGTGCCAAAGAGCAGTCCTGGATCCACGTTGCCCTGGACGCCGATGTGGTCAGGAAGGCGCGCAAGTCCTTCAGCCATGTCCACCGTCCAATCCAGAGAAATGATGTCGACACCTGTGCGACCCATGCGCTCTAAGACTCCGGCACTTCCAGAGATGTAAAGGATGAAGGGAGTGTCGGGATGCGTTTGTTTGACGAGATCGACAACTTTTTTCTGATAAGGCGCAGCAAATGTGTCGTAATCGGCGGGGCTGAGTTGCCCGGCCCAGGAGTCAAACATTTGTACGACCTGGGCTCCGGAATCAATTTGATAGCGGAGGTAGGTGGCAATCGATGTCGCGAAGTGATCGAGAAGTTTGTGCAGGAGTGCTGGCTCCTGAAAGGCCATCTTTTTGATGACGGCATAGTTCTTGCTGCTTTTGCCCTCCACGACGTAGGCCGCAAGGGTCCAGGGTGCCCCTACAAACCCGAGGACGGCAGCCTGATTGCCAACACTGCTGCGCAGGCGGCCAAGCACTTCGCCCACAAACGGCATGCTTTCTTCAGGTTGAAGATGTCTCAGAGCTTCAACTTGACTGAGGCTCCTGATCGGATCACCAATTTGAGGGCCTTTGCTCTCAACAATGTCGAACTCGATCCCCATGCCAGGAAGTGGGGTCAGAATGTCTGAAAACAGAATCACTCCATCCGGCTGGAAGGCCTTGAACGGCTGCATCGAAATCTCATAGGAGAGATCCGGGTTCTCAGATCGTTCACGGAAGCTGGGGTGGCGATCGCGAAGGTCGCGATAGACCTTCATGTAGCGACCTGCCTGGCGCATCATCCAGACAGGAGGACGCTCTACCGCTTCTCCGCGGGCGGCACGGAGCAGTAGGGGCAGGGTCTCGCTCATGAATGCGTGCAGATCAAGGCGGCAACCTACCTGACGAAACTGACCAAAACGCTGTGTTTTACGGCGATCCGGGCAGTTTTGTCACATCACCTGAACCTAAGCACTCTCTTTGACGGAGACTTCAGCCAAACTTTTTTTAGGGTCGTGCTTAAACACCATCAGGCTGAGCGGTGGCAGGCAGAGATCCAGGGAGTTGTCGTAACCATGGATGCCCCATTCATCGGAGGGCTTGCCACCTAGATTTCCGAGATTGCTGCCGCCGTATTTGGCAGCATCCGTATTGAAGATCTCTTCGTAGAAGCCAGAGATGGGAACTCCCACCCTGTAATGGGAATGGCTTTGGGGGGTGAAGTTGGCCACGACCACAAGCCAGGAGCCACTTGTGCTTTCTCGGCGCATGAAACTGATCACGGAATGGCGATTGTCATTGCAATCGATCCACTGGAAGCCGTACTGATCAAAATCGTCCTGCCAGAGAGCAGGCTCTTTTTTATAGAGCGCATTCAGCTCTCTCACCATCCGGTGCACGCCCGCGTGCGGCTCGTAGTTCAGCAAATCCCACTGGAGATCTCCCCACACGTTCCATTCCGCACGTTGGCCGAACTCCATACCCATGAAGATCGTCTTCTTGCCTGGGTGCGTCCACATGTAGGCCAGTAAGGCCCGCGTGTTGGCGTACTTCTGCCAGTCATCACCGGGCATCTTGTGGAGAAGATGACTCTTGCCATGCACGACTTCGTCGTGACTGAGGGCAAGCATGAAGTTTTCGGTGTACGTGTACCAGATCGAAAACGTGATGTTGTTTTGATGAAACTGGCGGAACCAAGGATCCAGCTCGAAATAATCGAGCATGTCGTGCATCCAACCCATGTTCCATTTGAGGTTGAAGCCCAGGCCACCGCTCTCTGTGGGCTGAGTCACCATGGGCCAAGTGGTGGATTCTTCGGCGATCGAGAGAGCACCGGGGAAATGCTCAAACAGGACGTGATTGGCTTGTTGGAGGAAGCGCACCGCTTCCGTGTTTTCTCTACCCCCGTGTTCGTTCGCTAGCCACTCACCATCAGGCCGCAAATAATCTCGGTAGAGCATCGATGCCACCGCATCCACTCGGATGCCATCGATATGGAACTGGTCAAACCAGAAAACGAGATTGGCAACAAGGAAGTTTCTAACTTCATTGCGGCTGTAATTGAAGATCAGGGTCCCCCATTCCTTGTGCTCGCCAATCCGTGGGTCGGCGTGTTCGTACAGGTGGCAGCCATCGAAGAAGGCAAGCCCATGACTGTCTTTGGGGAAGTGACCAGGCACCCAATCGATAATCACTCCGATGCCCTCGGCATGGCAGCGATCGACGAAGGCGCGAAATTCGTCGGGAGTGCCGTAGCGGCTTGTGGGTGCGTACCAACCGGTGACTTGGTATCCCCATGAACCATCGAAGGGATGCTCTGTGATCGGCATCAATTCGATGTGGCTGAATCCTTGCTCTTTGACGTAAGGGATCAGACGATCGGCAAGCTCTGGGTAGGTGAGCAGACGGGCCCCTGGCTTGAGATCGGCCGCAGGCACCGGTGGGCGTGGCGTTCCATCGGCTTCGATGAATGGATCGTCTGCTGAGGCGTGAATCCAGCTGCCAAGGTGCATCTCGTAGACCGAGATCGGCTGATCGAGAGGGTTCCGACGATCTCGGCTACTGATCCAGGCGTCATCACTCCACTGAAAACCGTCGAGATGACTAACGATTGAGCTGGTATCAGGCCTGACTTCATGCTGGAAGCCGTATGGGTCAGCCTTCTGATAACAGTGGCCGTCTTGGGTGCGGATTTCATATTTGTAAAAGTGTCCTTCCTCAAGTTCAGGAACGAACAACTCCCAGATGCCGCCCAGTCTCTGCTGCATGGGGTGGTAGCGGCCATCCCATGAATTGAGATTTCCGATCACGCTGACGGTGAGTGCATTCGGTGCCCACAGGCAGAACATCACACCTTCAATGCCGCCTTGTTGGCAGCGGTGGGCTCCCATCCGACGCCAAATGTGATGGTGATTGCCCTCTGCAAAGAGGTGGCGATCCATCTCGCCCATCCACTCATGCCGAAAGGCCCAGGGATCGAATTGCTCGTGTTCGATCCCGCCACGGCGGATCTGCAATTTGTAGTTATGGCCTGGATCCCGAGAACATTCGGCCTCAAAAACCCATGGGTGATGAGGCGTTTGCATCGATAGGCGTTCGCCATTGAGGATCAACTCAACGGTTTCAGCTTCGGGAACCCAAGCTCTCACGACCCATTGGCCCGACTCCAGCTGTTGGGGCCCCAAAAGAGAGAAGGGATGGTCGTGTCGGCATTCAGCCAGCCTCTGGCTGTCCTGAACCATCCAGTCGAGAACAGCGCCGGTCATGCAGGGGGATGGTCTTCGTTAGCCCGGGAGCTTAAGCGGAAAACCCGCCTTGGCTGCATGGAATGTGCTGAGTTTTTGGGATCAGACCAGATCCTCAGAGAAGTCCACATTGATGATTCGGCCTTGGCCATCGAAGATGACGAACAAGTTGTCGGTCACGGTTCCAAATTCAATGGTGACCAAAACGAGTTGTTGATCGGCTCCTTTGCTTGAGATGACAGCATTTTTGATCCGCTTCACGCCGCCCAGGACGCGGCTTAATTTGCTCCACTTGCGTTCCAGATCTTCTGGGGAGATCTCCTTTTGAAAATCGAGCGAAAGGTAGTAGCGAGCAGCAATCCAGCGTTGTGCGTCGAGATCACGCACAAATTTCAGAGCGGTTGTCTCGATCGGCAGCGTTTCTCCTAACCATTTCCAGGCCACGAGCTTGCCTTCATCGTCGAGAACGAGAAGCAGTTCTTTGCTGCCTTCCTCGGTTTGGGCAATGACATCGACGGTGGTGTCATCGATCCCTGGATAAATCGCCACAACACGGGTGGATTTGATGCGATGAGCCTTGTTCAAGCGCCCCTTGACGGCTTCAACGCTGGTTGCGTTTTGCAGTGGCGTTGATAGGCGATCAAACAACGCCTGGGCGTTACGGGCTTGCAGCGCTTTCAGGAGTGCATCTGCTGCTTCACTGGCCTCACTGGCACTCAGCGGGGTGCGTGGCGCCAACGCTCCCTGGGCTAAAAGCTGTTCTCCTCGTGCCGCTGGCACAGGGAACGCCTGCAGCATCGGTGCCGCGAGAGCGCAGACCAGAAGGCAGGAGGAGAGCTTCATGAACGTGGAGCAACAATGGACTTAGTTTGCCGGAGTTCATCCGGCTTGGGGAACGAGCAGTGGCGCCATTTGCAGTGTCGCCCCATCCAGCTGCAGGCAAAGGGTGATGACGCGGCAATCGCTCGTGGGGGGGCCAAAGCGTTGCTCACCATCTCCTGGATTGACAGCGATGGCTGGCCATGCGGCCCCTGCAAGTGAGAGACGCAGCCGATCTCCAGGCTGGAAGCTCACGAGCAGCGGCTGCAGTTCCAGGGTGATGGGGCTGGATGGCTCATCAAAGTCCCGTCGAACCCGCAACACACCGGTTGAGATCTGCTGCACCTCATCGCAATCAGCAGGGAGTCTTGACAGTGCCGCGCAGAGGTCAAAGGCTGGCTGATCGGCGGATACCTTGAGTTTCAAAAGGGGGCGACCGCAGAGCTGGACAGCTGTTTTGAGCGGTTCGGAACTAAAAACGGCCACGTCCGAGCGTTGATCAACGATTTTCCGATCGCACGGCCCCGCCGTGGGACTCAAATGCCCACCAACTGCCGGTGCTGGTCGCCATGGGTCATGAACGATGACGCAGGTTCCTGATCCAGGCAGCGTGGCATCGAGCAATTGCCCATCGGTGGCATCAAGGCAAGCCAAACCATTGCTGTGGAGATGCCAATAGGCCTTGCTGCATTCGTTTCCGCTCTGACCTGACCAGGTCCCATCGCCTAGATCCCAAAGCCTGATCGCAGTTGTTCTGTCTTGGCTGGGGGTTGGGGGCTGTTTGAGATGTTGATTGAAAAAATCCAGCAGAAGCTGGGTCGTTTCCGGCCACCACTGCAGATGGGTGGCGGGGCCGATGTGCAGTTCGGGGTTGCCGCCGCTGGATCGGGCCGTTTGGAGAAGGTCGAGGAGACCCCGCAGATGGGGATCCCACCAGCCGCCGATCAGCAGCATGGGTTTCTGGAGCCAGGTTTGCGCTGGGCGATGGAGAATCCAGCGCTCGTCCTGATCTGCCGGTTGTCGCAACCAACGCAAAGCCATTCCCTGGGGGTCATGTCGCTCTAAGAGCTCGACGCCTTCGCGTGAATAGCGACCTTCCACCAAAGCGCTGTAGATCTCGTTCCAGGCGCCAGAATCGTTGCGGCGCTTGGCCTGAAGGGCTGCCAGCTGCAACCCCCAGCCAAGGCCGAGGTGCCACCAGTGGGCGCCGCCTTCGCAACTCCAATCCTCCCGTTCAGCTAAGCCACACATGGCTGGCGCAAGGCAGTCAGGAGCCTGGCAATCCGCTGGTGCGAGCAGCTGGGTCAGCCCTTGATAGGACAGTCCGTACAAGCCGATGCGTCCGTTGCATTCGGGCCGCTCGCGGAGCCACGTAAGGGTCGCGGCGGTGTCGAGAGCTTCTTGGCCGAATCCTTGAAATGTTCCCTCAGAGCTGCCCTGGCCGCGGACGTCTTGGACGACGACTGCAAACCCTTGGTCGGTCCACCAGAGCGGGTGGGGGAGGGTCACCGTGGAAGCAATCGCCCGCCCATAGGGTTGTCTCATCAGCAGGGTGGGCCAAGGACCAGCCCCCTGCGGTGTCCAGATGCGCGCGACCAGATTCACGCCATCAGGAGTGATCAAAGTCGCGTCTATGAACCGTTGATCAGTGCACTGTTGATCCTTGAAATGTTGATCCTTGAACTTTTGATCAGGCAACATCTGATCAGCGAACAACTGATCAGCGAACATCCGAGCAGTGCAATCCGATCACGTAAGTAGCCAAAATTTCAGCGTTATTGGTGCTGAGGTTGCGTTGACTTGCCAGCTGATTGATCGCTTCGGGTGAGAGTGCGGACTGGCCATTGCTGTTCATGGCTTTAAACGACTGACACATCGCTTTGGCTTCCGCTGGGTTTCGTTTGACACTCTCGAGAAGGCTTGATTGAGCAAACCCTGCTGAAGCAGATATCAACAACGAAAGTGATAGGCCCCTAATCGCCCGATGGCAAAAAGTCCAAGTCCTGCCGAGACCCTGATGGAGGGGACGCATGGTTCCTCCTTAAATGACTAAAACCATTTCAAAGGGGTAAGACCTGGGTTGCTGCGTTGAACGGTCAGTTCGTGGTTTGCCTGGCTTTGGCTCGCAGGATCCACTGTTTGGCTATCGCCAGATCCACAACCGGAGCTCTGCCACTCCCCAACTGGCGTTCCAAACGCCCGGTCCGGTTCGTAATGTCCTGCGGGGAAGAGCCTGCGATCGCCGCGACTGTGGCAAAGCCTGCGTGCATCAATAGGGCCGCGTCGGCTGGCGCAAGTTCCAAACAACACACCAAATCAGCGATGCCGCGGAGACGTTTGAGGTTTCGTGCTGTGGATCGTCCAGTGGCGACAAGACGGCTCAGCTTTTGATCTGTCAGATCGCTTAGCTGTCCCCAGTTGGTAATGCCAGCTTGTGTTAGATCCCGTTGTTCATCGCGAAAACCTTGCGGTAATCCACGGAGAGGGGCAGTTGCGCTCATCCCTGGCTGAAGTCCCGTTTGGTTTCCCCAAGCACCACGGGTCTTGAGCTGCCCTCGCTCTCGGTTTGAAGTTGCCGAAGTCGAACACGGACCTCCATGTTGCGACCTCCGGGGCGGAGGTTCGCAGCGATTTGGTTCAGGGTGGGGGTGATGGCTTCTTGTGCAAAGCCACTGGAAGCCTGTGCCACGACGAGGTCGGTGCCGTTGTCAAACACAATCGGCACCTGCACAGCACCTTCAATGCGCACCGGGGGCGAATAACTGATCGAAAAAGCCCAGCAGCTCACGGCTAACAAGAACGTGAAACTACTCACGCCTACAAGCCGAAAACGCAGTCCCCAACGGGTTACGAAGGCAACCACGGTAAGAACGGAGAGGCCCAGGCCACTCCAGGCCAGCCATTTGCTGGATACCTCCAATAATTCCGGAAGCGGCATGGGCTGGTTAGGGACAAATCTCCTCTCTATATTGCGTCGACCTTGGCTGGGATGACGGTCATCAATGCGGAGCACAGGCAAAGGCGCGATGGCTCCACGAGTGGTGATCTCTGGACTGGGGCTCACAGTTGTGGCTGCTGCCGTTTGGTTCAGTGCTGACCGCTTGATTGCACGAGCCGTCAATGGCTTGCGTCCCTCCCTGGAACAGCAATTTTCCGTCCCTCTGGGGCATCCGATTGAGATTGGCCCTTATCGCGGACTTGGGCTCGATGGAATCGGAATTGGACCGATCACGATTCTTCCTGGAACGAAGGATGCGTCGACCCTGCGTGTGCAGAAACTCACCCTGGGGATTGATCCCCTCTCCAGCATTCGCCACTTGCGGCTGGTGGTCGTCGCCCGACTGAAGGGGACCAAACTCAATCTCAACCGCAACCAACAGGGACAGTTTTGGGTGCCAGGCCCTCGGGCAAATAATGAGTTCCTTCATCGCGTCGACCTTCGTGTGCGGCTCATCGATCCAGCCAACATTCGTGTTGAGCCCTCTGACCTTCAGCTCTCCTTGGCGGGAGCCGCGCGTCTTCGTCTCAATGAGAAATGGGCCGATGGTGCCTTCCAAATCGCTCTGCCCGATCGAGGCACGGTGAAGCTAAAGGGGCGTGCTCACTGGGATCGTCCTGAATTTCTGCTCACCACGCAACTGAAGCGGATTCGCCTTAACCGCTTGCAAGGGTTGCTTCCGATGGCGCAGCCCATCGAGCTGGGGGGCCAGGTGGGTGGTGATCTCAGTTTTGATTGGAATCGAGGGCAAATCAGCTGTGGTGGTGGCCTCTCTGTTGTGGGCTTGACCGTTAGCGGCAAGCCGCTTCAGCACGCACTTGCATCGCAACAATTGCGTCTTAATTGTGATCGAGATCGACTCACGATTCCACGCAGTCAGTGGCGTTACGGCTCCTACAGGGCCGACCTGGGCGGTCGGGTTCACCTCAATAAGCGCTTTGATTTAAGCGCCACCTTGAAGGAGCTGAACCAGGACAATCAGTTGGCTCTAAGCCTTGATGGTGACTGGTCTCAGCCCCGTTTCAAACTTGCAGGAAAATGGAGACTTCCAGAGGCCAAGGTCCTGGATGAACCCGTTGCCATTGATCTGCAGGTGCGCGGAGATGGGCGTCGCCCGAAAGCATGGAAAGCCAGGCTTGAAAACCTTTCTCTAGAAGCATCCGGTGCCTCAATCAAGGCACAGGGTTCCTTGTTTCCGCTGCTGGATGTCAAGACAAAGCAGCTGCAAGTGGTCGGGAAAGCCTGGAAGGGCCTGCCCTTGATTCCTGAGCTGTTGGGCACGAAGGCTCCTTTAAAGGGGGAGTTGCGCCTGTTTGGCCCCAGCCTCTCGCCTCAACTTCAGTTGGCGCTCAACCAGGAGAGCAATCCCTTGCTTGACCATTGGTCGCTCAAGGCCGGTTGGTCTTCAGAGCAGGGTTTGTTGACTCTGAACCGCTTCACGAGCCCTCAGTTCAATGCTGATGCTGTCTTGCCCCTTCAACTCGGGAAAGGTGGGCTGCAAGTTGGCGCGTTGCAATCCAATCTGCGCTTACAGGCCTACCCGCTCAGCAGGATCGGTTCTCTGATTGGGACGGAGATGGATGGCACGATTGCGGCCGAAGGGGAGGTCCGTGGTCCTCTTCAGTCGTTACAGCCTGATCTTCAGATCGAAGTTCATAGCCCTCGTGCGGGAGCTATTCGTCTTGTTGAACGTTGGCAAGGCCGCTTTGAAGGACGACCTGGTGGTGGCGGTCAGCTCCAGATGGCCTCCGTTGGAGCCGTGATTCCTGGCTCATTGGATGCTCAACTCGGGCGCAATTGGTTGCCAGAAACCGTGCGCCTGCAGCGCAGGAAAGGTGAGCTGCAGATCAGCGGTAGTCCTGCCCTCTATCGCTGGACAGCGAACGATCTGAGTGTGGATGGTTTGGAGTTGGTGTTGCCTCCAAAACAGCGTTGGGAAGGGGTGTATGGCCGTTTGAGTGGTTCCGGTGATTTGAGTTTGCAGCCCTGGAGCATGTCGGCCGATCTGAAGCTTTCCCAACCGGGATTGCTGGGGATCCAGTTACGCCAAGCCCTGATGACGGCTCAGTACAAAAATGACCGCTATGACATCAGCGGGGAACTGTTGCCGCGCGATAGCGGACAGATCACGTTTGAGGCGGATGGGTATCGGAATGCTGGACTCAATGCCGAGATTCAGGCCCGTGGTCTCAGTGCACGCTGGCTAACGGCCAGTGCGCTGAGCCTCCCCCAGCTGTCCCAGTCCCTTCCTGCTGATCAGGGCGATGCCACGGATCTAGGCACCTTGCTGGTCAACACCTTTGGTGGCTCCCTGGATGGGCAGTTGAAGGCGCTTAGGCGATCCCAACGGGCCCTTGATGATGCCCGTCGAGATCGCAGGGAGAAAGAAGCGTTTCATCCTGAAGATCTAAGGGGGCAAGTGGATGCTGTGATTGATCTTCAGGGGCCAAACCTCAAGAGCCTCGACATTGATCTCACCGCGCGTGGTCATCTTTGGATCGATGGTGAAGATGAAGACATCGCTCTGCAGGTGAAACCGTTCATCGCTGAGCTCAAGGGGCCTCTTTCTTCAGGCGAGGGCAGCTTTTCTTTGGTGCATCTGCCGTTCAGCCTTCTTGCACTGGTGGCTCCGGTCCCCTCTGCCCTGCAAGGGGCTCTTGGGCTCACGGGTAGCTATCGCTTGGGGGAGGGCTCACCGGTACTGACAACCGAGCTTGTGCTGGAGAAGGCACGCGTAGGTCAGGAGCCGATTGCCCTTGATCGCGGTCAGATTTTGTTCTCCAACGAGACGTTGCAGCTTGATTTGGCTTTGCGGGCAGAGGGGGCTGATGAGCCACTGACAGTGATTGGGCAAGTTCCCTTAACGCCTGATCGCCCCTTAGACGTTCGGGTGGAAAGTCATGGTGATGGTCTTCACTTCCTGGCTGGATTTTCGAGAGATGTGGTGGCTTGGAATCAGGGAGATACTGATCTGAGACTGTTAATTGGAGGCAGTCTTCGGGCCCCTGAGGCCAATGGATTCATCGTGATGAAAGACGGGAAATTTGTTGTTCAGGACCAAATTGTCAGCAAGGTCAATACTTCTGTTGTCTTCGATTTTGATCGCCTTGAGGTGCAGGAACTCAAGGGGAAAATTGGTTCCTCTGGCATCCTTCAGGCCAGTGGTGCTCTGGCGTTGTTTAAGCCTGCGCCTGAAGACGTTCCTTTGGCCATCACCATTGAAAAGGCCCGAATCAAGGTGCCCACGGCTGACCTCGCGATTGCTGCTGATCTTCGCGTGAATGGTGCACTGGTGAGTCCCGAGTTCCAAGGGAATCTTCAGCTGAGTGAAGGAGCGATTATGCCGAAACAATCTCTGTTCTCAAGATTGAAAACGAATAATCAGAAGGGTGGTCAGAAAGACAATCAGCCGGTGATCGCCGGACCTCTGGTTTCAGCGAATGCCCTGCTCGAAGAGGATTGGGACTTCAAAGATCCTCTTGTCTTGCTTGGTCCCAATGTTGAGGAGGATCCCAACAGAAAGCTCAAGGCATCACTGCCGAACTTGCCGTTCGTTGATTTTAACAATTTTCGGGTGAGATTTGGTCCTAGCTTAAAAGTACAAGTGCAACCAATCGCTAATTTTACGACGGCAGGATTGATTACAGTGAATGGCCCACTGGATCCAAATATCGAGCTGCGAGGCGTGCTCCAGTTGCTCACTGGGCGTGTCACGATGTTTACGAGTACCTTTAATTTGGATCATAAAGCTCCGAATGTGGCGGTTTTCACTCCTTCTCAAGGATTGATCCCATATGTCGATATTGCAATGGAGACTAGAGTTTCCGATAGTATCAATGTTGGGGTTGGAAGTAATACTTCGAGCACGACCGTTTTTGATACAAATGGCACGGGGAATCTGGGTGCTGGTGGTCAGTTGCGTTTGGTGAAAGTGATGCTTCAGGCGGAAGGCCCTGCCAATCGACTTTCGAACAACATTCGCTTAAGAAGCTCACCTCCGATGTCCCAGACCCAGCTTGTGGGCTTGGTTGGTGGAAATTCGCTCTCCGGGCTGACAGGGGCTGGGGCTGGCACAGCGCTTGCAGCGGTTTTAGGTCAATCGTTGCTCTCACCAGTGTTGGGAACGTTTACTGATGCGTTCAATCAGCGGCTTCAATTTGCTCTCTATCCCACTTATGTGACGCCTACAGTTGATAATAATGGCGAGCGCGTTTCAGGCCGCGTTCCTCCTCAGATGGCCATCGTGACCGACATTGGGGTGAATGTGACGGATCGCTTTGATTTGTCTATTTTGGCCGCGCCTAACCGCAACAATATCCCTCCTCAGGGTGGCCTTAGTTACCAAATAGATCCGAATTTGAGTATCTCTGGGGCTGTAGATACGCAAGGAACTTGGCAAAGTCAACTCCAGCTTTTCTTCCGGTTTTAAGTGATGAATTCTCCTGAAGTGATTGGGATCGATTTGGGTGGAACGGCGATTAAGTTGGGTCGCTTTTCAATCGATGGTCATCTCCTTGAGGATCAGCAGCTGCAGACCCCTCAGCCGGCTACGCCAGGTGCTGTTTGTGTTGCCTTGGTAGAGGCGATTGAAGCCTTGGATCCTGATCGTCGCGCCTCGATCGTTGGGATTGGGTTGCCGGGTCCGATGGATGTGGAGGCCCGTGTGGCGAGGGTTTGCATCAACTTGCCTGGCTGGGAGGAGGTTCCGCTTGCTGATTGGCTTGAGCCTCGTCTCCAGCGTCGGGTCACCCTCGCCAACGACGGCAACTGTGCATTGGTCGGAGAGGCATGGAAGGGGGCGGCCAAGGGGTATTCCGATGTGGTGATGCTCACGCTCGGAACTGGTGTGGGCGGAGGGGTCATGCTGTCCGGCCAGCTATTCACGGGACACAATGGGGCCGCGGCGGAGCCGGGGCTGATCGGTCTCGATCCCGAGGGGCCACCCTGCAACAGCGGCAATCGCGGCAGTCTCGAACAGTTCGCCAGCATCTCGGCGTTGAGGAGGTTGTGGGATGGAGATCCAGCCGAATTGGCCGCTTTGGCCGCGAATGGTGATGCGGAAGCCCAAGCGGTGTGGTCCCGTTATGGGAGCACTCTTGGCGTAGGGATCAGCTCGTTGGTTTACATGTTCACGCCAGAACTCGTGCTTGTGGGTGGCGGGATTTCTGGCGCTGCGACCCATTTCCTGCCTTCCGTGCGCAAGGAGGTTGCTCAAAGGGTTCAGGCCATGAGTCGTCAAGGTCTGCGCATTGACGTCTGTGCGCTCGGTAACGGTGCAGGCCGACTCGGCGCAGCCCGATTAGCAATCGAACGCTTGACGTGACGCGAAACGAGATGATGAAGCAAAGAACACGCGCGCGACGATGAACAGTCAGGGTGTGCCAGAACCATCAGCTGATCTTTTGCGCCTGGCTACAGCCGTTCGGCGTGCCGCTGTTGGTTTGGGTCAGAGTTCCGACCAACAGCGACAACAGGCGCTGATGGCGATGGCCACGTCTCTGGAGGCCCATGCCGATCGCATCGTTGCTGCCAATGCGGACGATCTCGCTCAGGCTTCCGCGGATGGTTTGGCTCCTGCGTTGGTGGCTCGTCTCAAATTGGACGCGGGCAAACTGGCTGGAGCCATTGATGGCGTCCGTCAATTGTCGGCACTGCATGACCCTCTGGGGGCCAGGCAATTGCATCGCGAGCTTGCCGATGGGTTGGTGTTGGAGCGCGTCACGGTGCCCCTTGGGGTTTTAGGGGTGATTTTTGAGGCCAGGCCTGATGCGGTGATCCAAATCGCTGCCCTTGCCATTCGCTCAGGCAATGGCGCAATCCTGAAGGGTGGCAGCGAGGCCAAGTGCACGAATCAAGCTGTGATGCAGGCGTTGAAAGAGGGCTTGGCTGGCACATCGGTGTCTGCTGATGCGTTGGATTTACTCACAACCCGAGCGGAGAGCTTGGCTTTGCTTCGTCTCGACGGTCTTGTGGACTTGATTATTCCCCGGGGTAGCAACGAGCTGGTTCGTTTCATTCAGGACAACACCCGAATTCCGGTTCTTGGCCATGCCGATGGTGTTTGCCATCTATACGTGGACAAAGAGGTTGATTGCGCACAGGCCTTGCGCATTGCGATCGACAGCAAAACCCAGTATCCGGCGGCTTGTAATGCGATCGAGACGCTCCTGGTGCATCAGCAAATTGCGCCGAGCTTTCTGAAAGAGGCTGTTCCTGCTTTTAAACATGCTGGTGTCTGCTTGCGCGGCGATGAAACCAGTCGAGGCTTTGGGGTGGAGCAGGCCGCAACCAGCGAAGATTGGAGTGAGGAGTATCTGGATCTCGTGCTTGCTGTGCGAGTGGTGAAGGATTTCGACGAGGCCCTCGAACACATTCAGAGGTATGGCTCACGCCATACGGAGGCGATTGCGACGGTCAATCAAGACACCGCAGAACGGTTCTTGCGGGCCGTGGATAGCGCTGGTGTTTATCACAATTGCTCAACCCGTTTTGCGGATGGTTTCCGCTATGGCTTTGGTGCAGAAGTTGGCATCAGCACCCAGACCTTGCCCCCGCGCGGGCCTGTCGGGTTGGAAGGGTTGGTGACCTATCGCTACCGATTGCGTGGTGAGGGGCACCTTGCTGCGGATTTTGCTGATGGGCGCGCACAGTTCAGCCACCGCGATTTACCAACCGCTACGACCTGAGAGCTATGGATTTGATCCATATCCGAGATCTCCGCCTCTGGGCTCATGTCGGAGTGCTGGACCATGAACGACGGGATGGTCAATGGTTTCAGCTCGACATCTCGTTGGGTTTAGATCTCAGTGAATCGGCGAGGTCGGACGATCTCAGCGCGACCGCTGATTACAGCCTGGCAGTGCTGGCACTTCAGGAGTTGGTCAGAGATTTGTGTTGCCTCACCATTGAACGTTTCAGTGAGGAGATCTTTGAGGTTCTAGAACGTCTTTATGGTCCCTTGCCTATGCACCTGGTCCTCCAGAAGTGCCAGCCTCCGATTGCTGGTTTTACAGGTGCTGTCGCGCTGGAGCGTCGGCGCAACTGGTCAGCTGAGCAGGGCCATTGATGCGATCTGAAGCTCCCAGCCGGCCTCTCGTTTTAGTGCATGGTCTTCTTGATACGCCTCGGCTGTTCTCTCGTCTGGAGCGTCGTCTTGAAGGTCAAGATCGTCCGGTGTTGTCTCCCCATTTGCCCCATCGCTTTGGTGCGACCCCTCTTCGCCAGCTCGCTCAGCAGCTGGATGGCCTGATTCAAGAACGGTGGGGAGTGGAGACGTCGATTGACATTCTTGGTTTTTCCATGGGTGGGGTGATTGCTCGGACTTGGCTCCAAGAGTTGGGAGGTGCCAAGCGAACGCATCGGTTTCTTAGCGTCGGTAGCCCCCAACAGGGAACACTCACCGCCCAGTGCGTTCCCGCCTGGCTGTTCGCTGGTTTGGCAGACATGAAGCGTGGTAGTCCCCTGCTGCGCTCTTTGAATGGGAATTATTCCGACTTGCAGGCTGTGGAGTGCATCAGCTTCTTTTGCCGTTGGGATCTCATGGTGTGCCCTGGGTGGCAAGCCGTGCTCCCAATCGGGACGAGCACTGCAGTACCCGTCTGGACGCACCAGCAATTGATGTCACATCCCAAATCGCTTGATCTGTTATTCGAATCACTTCTTATTGATTGACTGACAACGCTGCCGAGCATGGCCAAGCTTGGTCGTTCGATGATTTTGATTAAAGCTCATGTGCTTCTCGGCTTCTGCGAGTTTCACTGCATCTGCGGTTCTCATGCCATTAGGGCTGTATGCGCATCACCTCGCCTCTAAGGCGGAACAGCCTGGGTATAAACCGTTAGCGCTCGTGCCTTTCTTTTTTGGGGTTCAGCAATTTGTAGAGGGGTTGGAGTGGACTGGAATTGTCGGTGGAAAGATTGAGCCGTTGACATCCATAGCTGGGCTTGGATTTTTATTTTTTGCTTATTGTTTTTGGATGATCTGGATTCCGTGGAGTGCCTGGTCTATTAGTCGAACAACAGATTCAAAGGGTCTGCAAAGACGTTTGAAATGGGTGGCAATTGTTGCAACCGTTCTAGGTGTCTTTTTCTATGTTCCCTTATTGCTCAATCCTCCAGCTCTTCAGCCTTCCGTATTCAGTAACGGTCGGTTGATGTATGACGTCTCTAATCTTCAAAGTATTTTCCATAATTTTGTTAATACTGAGCCAGTTGGGGAACTTGTTTATTGGGGCTTTATTGTTCTGCCGCTGGTTGCTGTAAGTGATCGGGCTGTGAAGTTGTTTGGTGTATTGATCTTTGTCTCGATCTTCCTTACCTGGATTACTTACAGTGCAACATTTAATTCTGTTTGGTGCTTCTACTGCGCCGTCCTTTCCATCATGGTGGTGTGGATTGTGAATCGTCCTCAAGTACAGCGTTCTCAAGCACAGCGTTCGTGAGCTGATGATTCAGCAACTTACCGAGAAGCTTGTTTCGATGGGCCAGGTTCTCCTGGCTCTTGATACTGGTGTGGGCCTTCTTGTGGCTGTCGGTTTTTCAATGTCTGCGTCACATTTGTTTTCCCTGCTTGCTAATCGACTCACTCCCAAGCAAATCTTCCTTCATATGGTGGTCGATGCTCTGGTTCTTAGCCTGGCTCTTCTGCTTTGTTTGATTAGTCATTGCCTGATGCTGGCTTTAATGGAGGGGGTTCCCTTGCAGCCCATTACTTTTGGTAATCAGATGGCAGTAGCACTTTGGCCAGGTCTTTTGTATGTACTGGTTGCAGCTCCTTATGTGAGTGATCTTATTGCCGTCACACTTCTCGCCTGGATGCATCTCAATATGATGGTATTGGTGAATGCGATGTATGGGATTCCTTTCCTTCATGCTTCCTTTGTTTGCCTCCCTGGTTATGTGATTGCTCTTCTCCTTGTAGGGGCTTTGTTTTCTCAGAGATGGCGATCGAGTTATGACACTTTGGCCAGAGAAGTAGCACTTCAAATTCAGCGATGACTAGAGGCAACGCCGTCGTTCACGGCCATCGGCACAGTATTCGCCTCGGTGCGCGTGTCTTGATTGGTGTGTTGGTTCTGGTGGGAATTCTGATGCTGATTGGTGTTGGTGTTGTGCGGCGTGATGCTGCTTCTCTGTTGCAATCAGGTTCTCTCTTAGAGCTTCTTGGTGTGTCTGGCGGAGCACTTGTTGTTGTT